>ERZ1034913.28-NODE-28-length-148722-cov-20.148150_pt1 | contig 148722 bp, 180 predicted proteins | sample MGYA00520697_ERZ1034913 | MGnify/ENA primary metagenome ERZ1034913 (study PRJEB33766, sample SAMN09781786) | gut metagenome | biome: gut microbiome | host: Homo sapiens | place: Madagascar | study: EMG produced TPA metagenomics assembly of the PRJNA485056 data...
TCCCCAGAATATTTTTCTGCTCTTAGGGCTTGACTTTTAATAGTTAGTCACCTCATTTCCATTATACAACATTATTACGCAAATCGCAAATTTTCATTGCACATACTGGCATGATTATAGTTTCAGCAATGCCAAATCAATGATTTGGAAGTTTGCCCTATGAATATAGAGCGCCTTATCATCAATCATCAATTTGGTGGTTTTGGGAAGGTCTTCGCAAACCTTCCAATATACGTCTTTGCCGCTGTATGCGCAAATAGGATTTCCCAACTGGCTCTGAATAACAACAACTACGGGCTTACCAAAGGCGTTTTTGTATTTATTCACGACATTTGCAACAATAGTGTTGTCTCCAATGCTTCCATCTGTGTTGCTGTTGATGTCTTGCATTTGGAAATTCACATCTGGTTCAAGACCTTTTTGTGTGAACAATACAGTAGAACCGCAATTACTAATTTGGCAACCATCGATGGTGATTGTAACAACGGAGGATAGTGTGTTAGTGTACCCCCAACTGTCACCGTTGAATGTTCGTTCACGAATGATGTTGCTATTCATATCAATTTTGGACCCCGAAACAGTCATGAACTTTTGACCGTCATTGGAGTAAAACTGGCATTCATACGTGTGGCCCGTAATGCTTCCGTTCAAGTCGTTGAAATCACTGTCAACCTTTGCGCAAGAACATAGGCTGGCAACGATAGCAATGGTGAGCAAAATGCTCAGAATACGATGGGTAATTTTTCGGATTTTCATGATGCGGCATTCTCCTTATTTTTGTTTTCGATACTTTCCAATTTCAAATTAAATTCGGCAATTTTCCGGATGTCTTCACGAGATAAAGCAAATACAAGTTGAGAGTTCCAACCAAAGTCAGTTGAAACAATATACTCGTCTTTTTTGCTTTCGCTTTGAGTAATTGTTACCATTTTTTCTTCCTTTAGGCGTGCGTGCTGATGTAGGTGTTGTTTAGCAGATTGAAACCACAATCCTGATAAGTGTCCATTGCATACCACTGATTTTCCAAAGTGTCATACAGGTAACCATACTCTATATTATCATCCTTCAGCTCTCTCCAGAATTTTTTCTTTGCGTCGGTACTCACATCGTCTGTATTAACAGACAAGTAGCAAATTTCAAGGGGCTCTTTTCTGTCGCGATGATATGCGGTTGTAACGCCGCCTTTAGGTCCCTCTCGTACAGGGTTTTTGAACGAATGTTCCTCTCCTTCATCTGGAGCCAAACGTTCACGAACCATCGAGATGTCACCGAGATTTACAAGCGCTGTTGCCAGTTCTGGGGTGTTGTAATGTTCCAACAACATTTTCCCAAGATGAGACGGATAACCATCCGAATGGTTATATACATACTTTAAAGTTCCGGTGTTTTCTACCACACCAATAAATGCGTGCGTGCTCATAAATTACATCCTTTCTAGTGTTGCGTATTACTCGTAGTGATGGGTTTTGCGATAGCTTTCAAACCCATTCATGTCCATGGCGTGCTCTTTCGCCCACGGCATAAAGATAAGCGCATCGTCATCAGCAATCTGATGTGCGTGCAAATATGCCATAACTTGCTGCCCGGTTTCAAGCACATCCCAGTGCTGGCGGAATTTGTTATCCGTCCAACAAACGGTATAGAATAAGTTTTCGCCTTTACTTTTCGGTTCGACCTTTTCTTCGGATACCGCTTCACTCTTAGGTTTTCGCCCTCGTCTGCGTTCTTTCTTTTTCGGCTGATTCATCTGCATGAACCTTTTTAGTTCATCTGGGGTCATTACGAAATCATCTGCATCCGGTGTATAGATTTTTACACTGTTTTCGTCTTCGCCTTCAAGTTTCTGTCTTTTGAGACATTCCTCGATAAGATGCGTACTGTTGATTCGTTCCCAATGCTGTTTTTTCTTTTTCTGCCATAACACTGTGTACATGGCAAGACTCCTTTCTACTGCTGTATTGCGGTTTACATAAATTCCATCATTTCTCAGATGGGCTATTGCACAAAGAAAAGCAGACAACCTTGTGACCACCCAGTGGGTTTTAAGACTGTCTGCTTCTGTGAATATTAGCTGAACATATTTTGAGTTAGCATACCTTGTGCGGTTGCATTATACCAACAATGTAATTCAAGTTAATGTTCGTGCTAAAAATTTTTATGTTATCTTGCGTTAAGTAGTTTCGTTGATGAAACCAAATCACAAAACACAACGAATCTTTGTGTTGTGTTACCCCACGCATCAAACGGATAGCATGTGTTTGACATTCTCCCCACGGCTAAAGCAGGGGGATTCCTGCATCAACCACCACTGCGCAGCAACCAAGGTCGTTGCGTCTTACACGATGTCAGACAGGCGTTACTTCCCGTGTGTCCCACGGTACGGTATGTATTAGTTTAAGCGGACTTTTCAAGCCCTTTACGCAAAATGTTAACGGCAGCGTTCTTGTCACGGTCATGAACCGTGTGACAAGACGGGCATTCCCATTGACGGATGCTTAGGTTCTTAACAGCCACATTCTTATAGCCGCAGCAACTGCATGTTTGGCTGCTTGGATAGAATGTAGGTACACGAATTACTGTACAACCGTACCAATAGGCTTTGTACTCCAGCATACTAAAGAAAGACGACCACGAAACACTGGAAATAGCTCTTGCAAGTTTATGATTACGAAGCATTCCCTTTACATTAAGGTCTTCGATGCAGATGGTTTGATTTTCACGCACCAGCATAGTAGACTTTTTTGAAGGAAATCGTTTCGTTGATTAGCAATCTTTTCGTGGGCGGCAGCAACTTTTATGCGCTGCTTTTCACGATTATGTGAGCCGTTCTGTTTGCGAGCCAAACGCCGCTGTTCGCGAGCAAGTTTTTTGGCTTTCTTCTCTAAGTATTTTGGGTTATTAACCACAGTACCGTTACTGTCGGAATAGAATTCTTTGAGCCCAACATCAATGCCTACTACATAACCGTTGTTTGGCATAGGCTGAGGGTCATATTCTACATTAAGAACTACGAAATATTTACCAGTGGCTGTACGCACCACCGTTGCGTTGTGAATTGCACCAATCTCCATAGACTGATGAACTTTTACCCAACCGATTTTTGGTAAGCGGATACGCTTGTTAGAAATGCGTATACCGTTACAAATATTGAGCGTGCGATATGATTGTTTGGCGCTTTTTTTGCTTTTAAATTTTGGATGTGCAGCTCTATGCTCAAAGAAGTTTGTGTATCCGGTATCAAGGTTTTGCAGCGCTTGCTGCAAAGCAATTGAATCCACCTCTTTGAGAAACGCGTAGTTCACATCCTGCTTGAGCGCTGTCAGCATAGCAGAAGTTTGCTTGTAGCTACACTTCTCCCCGCTTTTGAAGGCGTCTTCCCGCATAGCAAGACCTTTATTGTAAATGAGCCTGCTGCAACCGAGAGTACGGTCAATCAGATTTCGCTGCTCCCGGTTTGGGTAGATTCTAAATTTTACGCCCTTTTGAAATACCATTTTTATTTTACCCTTTAAGCAAAAACTTGGTTTCACTGCGCCTTATATCCCCATAGCTAAAGCAAGGGGTTTTACGGCGCAATCTGATAAGATGGAGAATCCAAAAGGAGCTCATCACCTGTTTTTATATATTGCAGTTGCCAGAATGATTGGTAGTTGTGGTCCGCAATGAAAGCATACTCATCAATCAGGGCAAGGATACCCGCGACTTTAGTCGTGGGAGGAATTGCCCATTCACTTCCTTTCGATTAAATAGTTTGTTGCAGGCTCTAATAGCCGCAATTTTTTAAATGAAATGCTATTCGTAATGGTTGTACCATCGAGTTTCTTTAGAGCGAAATATCCCGATGACCTGCGTCCCGAAATAAAACATTCCTGCCCGTTATAGAGCACCTTATCCCAGAGGCGAAAGCCTTTAACGATATAGGGGGCTTGATTTGCTTTTCGAATGCCACCTTTCAGGATTTTCGCTTTATGGATTTGTCGATTGTGGTGTCGGATTGCCTTCGTGCAGTAACAAACACTGCAAGGTTCAGCCAACGGATGTTTACTTATACAGCGAGCATCGTTGACGTGACTTTTCTTTATGTCGTTTTGCTCACGCAGCAACTTAGTTATATAGCCATAGGTGTTCTGTACCGGAATATTAAGTTCGTTGCGTAGGCGTATCAGTAGTGTGTTGCGCATAATGCCCATAAAAGCCGCATCACGAAGCGTTTTGCCGCGCTTTTTACCGTCAAGTGTTACCTTTCCTTTATGGAGGTTGTTGTGGCAAGTGACACACAAAGTGATAAGGTTGCTTGGAGCGTTACTGCCCACCTTACGGCTTTCAAGGTGATGTACATGCAGCTTAACGGCTTTTTTTGCGGTGGTATGAGCACCGCAGCATTGGCATGTATAGTTATCACGCTTCAAAACATACTGGCGAACATTGTATTCGTCGTACATCTCACCGAGTTGGTAGTCGGTTCCTACAGGAAGTGGCTTTCCGGCGAGCATCGCTTTTAAGCGTTGTGTGTCAAATTCTGCGGTTTCTACTCTTACAAGAGTGACAGGCAGAATTCGACAGATGCGCTTAATAACAGTAATGTGCTCTTGGATTTTTACTTCTACCGAAGGTGCTAACCAACCTTTATGCTTGCTGTGTACACGGTTATTGAATCTTGGCGCACGGTAACGAGTCTTGCGGTTACGTCTTGAGCGACGGTTTTGTCTGCGCGTGGATAGCAATTCTACTACATCATTGCGAGGAGTAAACTCTTCGCAATAGAGTTCGTGTGTCTCGGTAGATGCAGAAAGACCAACGTGCTTGCTGCCAGCATCAACGCCAAGAGTGACAGATTGTTTGTATCCTGCACTGCCGTGCAGGAGCTTGATGGTAAACGGCGTGCGTTTCACAACGCAAGCTTTTTGCTGCTTTAACAACAGGCGAGCCTTTCCGGGTGAGCACGGCATCAAGGGCTCGCCGTGCTTGTTGAGTACATACACATATTGCATGATGCTATGCTCCTTTCAATAAAATTGCAGCTAAAAAGAAGCTGCCCACTCCTCCGAAGAGGGTAAAAATCCTTCCCCAAAGTTATAAGCGGTTTTACAGCCACATCTGTCGGCTTTACCTCGGCTTTACGTGATGTGTTGTCTTAGAGCGTGCAGTTAGGATTAACGCCGCACGGTAACTATCTATTCGCTTATAACGGAGTGCTCGAAGCACTTAGGGTAGTCAACATATCCTTGCGGACACTTTTAAAGCGTAGACTCGCGGATGCAAGCCCGCGACTTTAGTCGTGGGTTATTGACTTGATTGCAGTGGCAGAGGTTCATCATCCAACGGTGCGAATATTAACGCTGTATTTTCTCTATCGCAAATTGATTGGCTCATTCCATAGGAAAGATTGACGTGTAAATCTATTGCGTCACAGTTCAATGTTCCAATGGTCTCCCCTTCAACAGCGTTTGTCTGGTCATTGGTTGTTGTCGTTGTAGACAAAGTGTACGGAGCGACTGTTGCAGGTCTCTCATATTGTGGATGGATATGTCGCGCTACACCTTTCACAATACCAATACTTGAAGTGACCATAACGGCTATGCAAATTGCCATTAAAATTGAATACCGTTTCACAGTAAATTTCCTTTGTTTGGGGAAATAAGATACTTAATAAGCGAAATGGCTGCAATCAGGCATCCGCCGATTGTAACGCCAATCGTTGAATACAGAAGAATGGTCATATTTTTTCACCTTCAAAAATGTAATTATGATTTTCAGCCTGCGTAGCCCTCTTCGTCTTTATTGCCCATACGATGACCATGTACGGGGTCGATAGGAATTTCAAATTCACCATCAGATTCTTTGATTGCGTTCTTAAATGCCGTCAGTTCAACCAGAAGTTGGTTGACTTTTGCGAGCACTTTATCCGCTTTATCTTCATCAGCACATTTATCCAAACGTGCTATTTGAGCAACCGTGTCCTGATTGTTAAGAGCTTTGATTTGCTCTGTCATATCAGTTACTTTTTCAATGTAGTTTATTCTTGTTGTGATTCGTGGGTCTACATAAGATGTGGTTACTTCCGATTCTTCTGTTTCTTTTGGTTGTTTGCCGGATTTCTTTTCTGCTTTTGCTTTTGTGCTTTTTTCTTTTTGGTTATTTACCGCATTTGTGATAACAGCTTGTTTTTCTTCTTCTGTTTCTGCAGACTCAAATTCGTCAAACAAGTTATCTTGCTCATCTTCATTCATATCTGCGATTACTGCTGCATCACCTTTTCCGATTTTTCCTTTGTCTAGTTCGTCCGTGAAATCTTCATTGAGATTTTGCCCAATTTTTCGATTGGTGCGGATTGTGTTTCCGCTTCCTGAGTAAACATCGGTAGCTTCTTTTAATGCCTGTTTTTCTGAAATTCCAAACTCGGCTTTCAGGTTATCCATATAACGATTGGTCGCTTTCCGAAGTTGTTCCTCATTTCCACCTGAACTACGTGCCTGTAAATTGGAGGAATCCATAATAATTTCCTCTTGGCGTTCTGTTAGTCCCGTGTACACAAGAACATGTACAGTCCCCCACTTTTCTGGTTCACTTTCATTCAGTTTTTGGAGAGCTTTAAATCTGCGTTCTCCCGCCAACAGTTTATACTTTCCGCTTTCTTGCGTTGGTACAACAACAAGGTTGTGTAATAAGCCGTTACGCTTAATGTCTTCTGCCAATTCATCAATGTTTATCATCTGATAATCATTTTTTGGATTGCAAATTATGTCTGTCAGTGCGACGGTTTTATATTCGGCTTTGTTGTGTAGGCTCGAAATCTTTGATGATATAGTGTTTTCCAAGGATTATTCCTCCCTTGTCCATTGGAGATATTTATATTACTATACCTACTTTTTTTGATTTCACCTCCTTTTGGTCGTAAAAACAACAAAAAACCTCCGGCTTGCATAGCCGGAGGAATTGCACTTAACGCAGGTAATTATATGCCGCATTCACACGCTGATTGTATAACTCATACGTGGAATTAACGCCATTGTAGATATTTCCGCTGGAAATCGAAACATTGTATCCAGCCTCTGCGTGACAGAAGAACGTTGATAAACAAGTTTCTACGTTTTCGTTGGAAGTGAGCGTTTCGTAAACGGGATATGTATACCCGGCGTTTTGGCTGTATACGGTTTTCAGTTCTTCAATGAAGAATTCGATTTGCCCGTATGCGGTGGTTGCATCCAATCCGTTGGCTGCACACCAGTTAAAGAGGTCATTTCTTCTGGTTCCTGTCCATTGGAGTAGACCGTAACCACCATCATATGGATTCTCAGCAGTCGGTTGAAGACCACTTTCCATGGACATACACCCCATAACTGCTGCCGTACCCGCATTTGTCAATCCAGCATCACGCAAAGCTTGATAAATCGTGTCGGTAGTGCTGTTGGAGTTGGTATCTGGTTTTTCGTCTTTGAATGGCTCAGTTCTGCTAAAGTTTACGATTTCGTACAAAGAACGTTGTAGTAAAGAATTTTCGGTTTTTGTTTCAGATTCTCTTGCCTTTTCTGTGGTTGCTGGGTAAAATGTTGCAACATTATGTTCGTCAACTGCTGCTGCGTGAACCTCTACTGGAGAAACCCACGCAAACCACAGCAATGAAAACAACATGCCTGACATACAGACAAGTGTAACATCAGCATTTTTATGCTTGCTTTTATACAATTTTCAGTCCTTCCCATTGGTTGTAAAAGCTTCCAATGCTTTGTTTTTCTTTTTGCGCATTTTAGCATACTTTGGTATTATACCAAGTCTTGCTTTAATCGTCGCACTCCTTAAAAAGCAGCGGTACAACGACCCAATTTGCAGGATTTTCGATGATTTTTTCGATATCATCGCTATTCGGAAATACTTTTATGCCACTGTCGGTTATCGTTGCGATAGGTGACTCCAAGTTGAAGGTGTTGTCCATCATCTCGAAGGCAGACCTCATAACATTCGATTCCACCGAGTCCATTTCAATGTATTTGATAAAATCTTTGTTGAATGGATATCCGTAGATAGAACTTTTCTTTAAGAGAGCAGTAGCCATTTCCCGGCAATCATCTTTCATTCCTTGCGCAAAGTAAAACAGTTCTTTTGGAGTTGCAGCACCAAAGATTGCATTCTCACGGTCATCATCACTCGGTTCCCAATCTGTAACAATGCGGTAATGACCATCAGAATCAACAGGTTCATCTCCAAGAGCTTTAATTACCGCTTTGTATACTTCTTCAAGAATTACATCTTTCCATTCCTTAAATTTGATGTTTGTAAAAATCTCGTTTAAGACTTTCGGCTTATTTTCCAATATTCCGGAAATCATACTGTCAAGATTTTTGCAAGACGAAGGCATTGCAAGAATCCTTTTCACTGCATCGTTTGGGTCGTAGATACTAAAAACGCTAAAATCAACAAGAGTATTTGCTTGAATTCCGCTCATTTTTTCATCCTTTCGTCTATTTGTTACTTGTTTGTAAAAGCTGCACACATTGCAAGGATTCCCGCTTCTGCTGAGCTTCCTGCGTTTTCCGCGATATTTTCGAGCAAATTCGAGAAGTCATCGCCAGCGAGATTCCAACTCTGAGGATTTTCCTTGACGAATTTATTGTCGTGAACAACAATCATTGGAGCGTTTTCAATGCGCTCAATAGAGTTTGTGTCTCCTCTGTTTAAAGCGATTTCTTTTGCCTTTGCAATTGCCTCTTCTCGCTGATTAGCCGCAAAATATCGACTGCTCGGCACGTTTGCATTGTAGTACATTTCAATAAAGAGCGCCGTGCTTGCATGGTTGTGACCCAAGCCGAACGTAAAAATACCATACATCGGTTCCGTCGTCTTGCGATACAGTTTTCCATTGCAAATTAAGTAATTTTTTGATTTGTTGTGGATAACCTCTTCGATTTTTTCTGTCTCCGTGCGGAATTCGTGAATTTCCCAATTATCAGGAGTTAAAAGATATGCAATGTAATCTTCATTGCAAGGTGTGAGGTCATACCAACTTTTCCGGGCATGGTGCTCAGAATACCTGTCAAGCTCCCATAATGCACCATCGAAGGCGTAAATATGCCTTTTTTCATAAATCGGGCATACATATTCGTCTACGGTGAATGCCGGGACCAATTCGGAGGCTTTCACCTCTTTTACCTTTGCTTCGCAGCTTTTTTTCGCATCGCGTGAACGATATTTGCGGCAGCGAGGGGTCGGTAAATACAACTCGGTATATTCGTACTTTACGTTTACTTGCATTTTTTGTCTCCTCTCAGAATGTTCTGAATGTTGTCAACGATTTTTTTGTTCTGCACTTCTGTTGGTTTATACTTCTCAAGGGCTTTTTCCTTAAGAAGATTATTGAAGTAAGAAAGGGCATGACGTGCAGCCATTCCGGAAACAGTGTTGTTTGTTCCAAATGCGTTAATGTTGCACATTGTTGGGAGCATTCTGAACCAGTTTTCCATTTCGCCAACAAAGTGCCAGTATTCTATGCCGTACAGTGCTGTATGATTGCCATCCTCTTTTCGTTCCTGTTCTTCTTCAATGTCGCCACATGGGACTATAGCATCAATTGAAAGAAGATATTTTTCGAACACTTCAACAATACTGGTTGCTGTTTCTTTAATGGTAGCTTCGCTCGTTGGATTGTTTTTGTACATCTGATTTTCTCCTTTTAACGAAGCATATTGATGATTTTTGTGGCAAGAACATCATCAGTTACAAAAATGTTTCGCCCATTTACGCCAAGACCGATTGACGAATAGTCCATTTCGTTTTCCGCATAACGTACAAGGTCTTTATCAGAAATGGGCTGATAGACACTTTTTTCCGTACTCACATAAACACAGCGCTTGTTGAAGATGTTCGTAATGTGTCCAGAACAACCAACCTTTTTACCGTTGATTGCAATATCATGCAGATTGTGAGTCAACATCATATCTTCGCTTTCTTTTTCAAGTTTTTTAAGCTCGTTGAGAAGCTTTCTGGACGTATAAGGTGATTTTGCCATAGTGTTTTCCTTTCTGTCGCTTTTGTGATGCGACGATAAATTATTGTTCCGTCCTTTGTGACGGTTTGCATCACACAAACAAAAAAAGCGGCCTTTACGATTTCTCATAAAGGCTGCTTTTCGATGCAGGTTATCTTCAAAAAATTTCTTTATCATGTTTGTGCTGATGTATTATACCAACTCTATACAACAGAAAAAGCCGTTCCCGAATAGGAAACGGCTCAGTCGATGGTCTTAAACTTTAAACAGGTTCCATTGCGGACGCTTCTAAAGCGTAGGCTCTCCGATGCAAGCCCGCGACTTTAGTCGTTGGTTATTGATTTTTTTGCCTCATAAGGTAAAAATCGCCCAATCATAAACAGGAGTTCCTTCACAGAACGACGCATACGAAAGTGGCGCACCCTTATCTGTGCTATATTTGTTAGAGCTAACAAATACTCCGTATTCATCAATCCCGCTGTTTTTATCGTCAACATCATCTGCAACGAAATCCATGCAATGAGTTGCATTGACTTCTTTCACAACATTTTCCTTTAGCGCCTGATATGCTCTGTCAAAGGAATCAAACGTATTGAGTACACTCATTGGACCGTACTCAATGTTCTTTACAAGCAGAAACTTTAACTTGTCGTCAATGTAAAAGATTCCCCAGTCGGTACTTTCTTCATCACAATCAATGCTTGCAGATGCAGCAAGATTGTTGTAATTCAAGCTGTTTAAGTTGTTTGCTGTACAAATTTCAGCGTGATACGAATCCTCTCCATGGGCGGCTTTTGCAGAATCAATTTTCTTTGCTACAGCTTCCTTCATCTCTGCAAGAGCACTTTTAAACGTGTTATGCACAGAGACAAGATTCATTGGTCCACAGTGTTCAACTTTAATGATTACAAACGTTTTAATCACCTCACCTTGCAATTTCTCTTGGATATTCTTCGTCGATTCGGCGAATTCTTTCCTGAACCTGACGATGTGATGGATGTTTTCCAGTAAGTAACTCATCCAAATACTTGGAATAAGAATCACTGATTCGTTTTAAGAAGTTTCCGCTTCCATCAGGTCCATTCTTGTTCATGCCCATTGCCTGAACACAGTGTCCACGGTAGTAAACCTTAACGATAAAAGTTCCTTTTATGGATTTAACGTGCAGGCTGAAATCATCCTTTCCCATAAATTTACCATCCTTTTTATTGGTATTTATGCCATGATTTTCTTACACTGAACATCCAGCAGCGTCGAGGCAATCGGGTATTTTGCAATATACTTTGCCTCCGCTTCCGCCTTTGTTTTTTCGCAAATTCCAATCAGGAAACGCTGCGTGGCAATATTCCAAATTCCATACATCATGCCTCAGCCCCTTTCTCACTTTTGCTTTCAACAGCCTTGTTCCAGAAATTCTCATCCATTGGGATAGGAGTGAGGATGTACTGTGTGTCCTTGTCAAAGATGTCATACCCACCATCAGGTGTGCCTTTGACCGTTGCGGCAGCGTAAACATCCTCCTTCATGTGAAGAATTTTCTGAAACAGGTCTTTGGGAGCATTTGCATCTGCTGCGAGCAGATATTTTCCGAGAGCCGTAGTTTCACCATCACGAGTACGTTTTACATTGTACAGTTTTTTGTTAAGCATAAAATTTTCTCCTTTTGCATTGAATTTTTAGTGATAGTAGGACGATTATTCGTTCTCAAGTTCTATACCCTTTTCACGTGCAACAGCATCAATGGCATCCGAAATTGCTTCGTTCTCCATCTCGCCCATACGCGTGAAGAGGTTGTCCCAATCAACTTTTTCGTTTACACAACGTACAAAGTTATTGTATGTACCGCTTGCCTTCAGCAACTCAACGGTTTTGTTGTAGCAGCCAGAATTATCAAGCTGATGCATGATGTCGTCGGTACGGTTGATTTCAAAGTTGTCTTCCATCTTTGGTTCCTTTCTGCCTCTTTTGAGGCACCAGTATATTTTCGTCTTTGTGACGGTTTCCCTACACAAACCATAAGGCAGCTTTTGTGTGCATTTTGGTACGCATAAAAGCTGCCTGTGTGGTCGGGTTTTCTTAAGTCTTAAATGTGAATTTTATATGGTTTGTGCGTTTGTCATTATACCAACTTTAAGATTTTCACCTTTTCTAACTGTTCTGCTTAGGAATCTTTATAAATATAAAAAGCTGCTTACCCTGTGGAGGGTAAGCAGCAAACATGTTAGGATTTGGTAAACAGGGATGTCCCCTCGAACGGATTCAAGAGTCCCGGCTTGTATTTAGAGCGAACGTACTCTGCGATTTCAGCGTCCGGCATGGTGTTCAGAATATCAAGCCAGCATTCGGCATTGATTGCCATGAGACCACCCATACCAAGTGCATTTTCACAGTGCTTAATGTCAGAAGCAAAAGCGTTGTGAAATTTACAGGACTCCGCAGCCTTCACGATACGGTTAAAGTCGTACATACCGAGACCTCCTTACTGGCACATTGCCTTGAGGTCATCCTCACTCAGAACAGGTACGCCTAGAGCGTTTGCCTTATCGAGCTTGGAACCGGCAGCTTCACCTGCAACGAGATAGCTCGTCTTCTTGGAGACACTTCCGGAGACTTTGCCACCATGCGCTTCGATATAAGTTTTGGCTTCATCACGGCTCATGGAAGGCAGTGTACCGGTAATAACGAATGTCTTGCCAGCGAGCGGTCCAGACTCATCATTGGCACCTGCCGGAGCATGATAGTCAAGATTGACACCAGCATCATGCAAGGTATTGACTTCCTGCTTAAACTCCGCACTGGAAAGCATCGCATCGAGCGCAGCATAGATAGCATCGGAGAAGCCGGGGATGTTGCACTCCTTGATGGTATCCACGTTGAGTGTAGAAAGCGTAAGCAGGTTGCCGTTCGTAGCCTTGCACTGGGTAAACAGTGCGCGGGCGACATGACCACCGATGAGACGGTAGCCAAGACCTTTGAGGACGCAGTCAGCATTCTGCTCCTTGGACTTTTCGATGGCAGCAAGAACCTTCTTGGCAATCTTAGCGCCATACATGTCGGTCAGTTCGCCTTCCTCCTCATAGAGCCAGTACAGGTCGACGGGGTTCTCAATGAACTGGCTGTTTACCAAGTCCTGAATCATCTGAGGACCGAGTCCCTTGATGTCCATGCATGGCTTCGAGGCAAAGTGAATGACGCGATTTACGGTCTTTGCTGGGCATGTATCGTTCGTGCAGTAGAGGTCTACAGAACCGTTCACGGGTACGATAGGCGCACCGCAAACAGGGCAGACCTGCTTTGCCATGTCATAAGGCACAGCGTCGGCAGGGCGTTTTTCCAGCTCTACCATCGTGATTTTGGGGATGATGTCGCCGGACTTGTGCAGGACGATAGTATCGCCGATGCGGATGTCCAGTGCCTTGATGAAGTTTGCGTTGTTGAGTGTTGCACGCTCCACGCGGGTTCCGGCAAGCTGGACGGGGTCAAAGACCGCAACAGGCGTGACACGACCAGTACGACCAGTCTGCAACTGAATACTGCGCAGAATAGTCCCCTTCTCCTCAGCAGGATACTTGAACGCCACAGCCCACTTCGGGGTCTTGGTGCGCTCACCCATCTTCTGGCGAACGTCAAGTTCATTGACCTTCACAACCGCGCCGTCAATGGGGTAATCCACATCGTAACGGGTATTGCCAATGTGTTTGATTGCATCAAGCACAGCGTCTGCGTTGTCGCAGTGCGAGAATCCTGTAGTCTTGAATTGGCAAGCCTTGTGCAGGTACTCAAGCTGGTCGAAATGGCTGTTGCCAAATAGAGCTGCATCACCATTGTTCACAGACTGAACATTGAAGATGAAAACCTGAAGGTTACGCTCACGAGCAACGGCAGGGTCTGCCTGACGCAGAGAACCTGCCGCACAGTTGCGGGGATTGGTGAAGAGTTTTTTTCCTGCTTCTGCCTGCTTTGCGTTGGTTGTCTCAAAATCTTTTTCTGACATATAGCACTCACCGCGCAGCTCAATTTTGCTGATGCCTTCCGGGAGCTCAATGCTGTAAGGCAGGCAACTGAGTGCGGCAACATTTGCTGTCACATCTTCCCCGACATGACCATCGCCGCGAGTCGAAGCCTGAACCAGATGCGCATAGGCGTGAGAGGATTTAGAACGCTCATAGACCAGAGATAAGCTCAAGCCGTCGATTTTACGCTCCACGGAAAAGGTCGCATTGGGGTATTCGGCTTTTACCGAATTCACGAAGTCGCTGACTTCCTCATCGGAGAACACGTCGAGCAGCGAGAGCATTGGTACACGGTGTTCGACTGGGATACCGATAACACGCTTACCTCCAACGACCTGTGTGGGACTATCGGATGTTATAATTTCTGGGTGCTCATCTTCGATTTTTCGAATTTCGTGTATCACCTTATCATATTCTTCGTCGGTGACTACCGGAGCATCCTGTTCGTAATATGCTGCACTCCATGCTTTTGCTTTTGCACAGAGATTGTTATAGGTTTCAATATAGCTGTCCATGATTTGTTCCTTTCTATCCAAAAAGAGCGACTAGCTATTGCCAATCGCTCTTATTATACTATGTTTTTCTCAAATTTTCAGTTCGAGCGCAACTTTTTCTTCTGCGCTCTTATCGTTCATTCCATCGACGAGAACGTAAATATCTACGTCCTTTAAAACAAGTCCTTTCTCTTGCCAGTCGGTTTCTCGACGAATTTTCTCTGGCAAAAGACGAAGCGCCTTCTTTTTGAGGTTGTCGATTTTTTCTTCTGTTGGGTACATTTCTTGGCTGAAGGTAAATTCTGCAGTTTGGTACGTTGTAGTCCATGCACGAACCTTTACCGTTACTGTGCTTTCCGAAACGTTGTAGTCTTTAAATGGGATTAAAGACTCACTCAGTTCCCCAATTCTCGCATTGAAGAGATTGGTTATACGAGCAAGTTCCTTTTGGTAGATTACCTTTGCTTGTCGCACCTGTTCACGGTAGCATTTTACGCAGTCTTCAACCGTGTAGAAGATGTTTACAGATTCACCCGTATATCCCCGATAGCCTGTATTATCCATTGGAGCAATCACCTTGGACATAATATGACCGTTCTTTACAGGTCGGAAATAAATAGGAGAATAATAAATTGTCTTATTTGTCTCCTTGGCATCCGTTACCACCACCGGAGTGGGCTCAATTCCACGAATTGGTTTTTTGGTTGGGTCTGCGTTTGCTCGATAGTCGCAAATCCAAACCATCTTTCCCGTAATGTTTTCCAGCCCTTCCGCGTAATCAAAATCCGCAAGAGATTTCGTCTGCTGAGGTCCTAACACACGGTTATTTCGCCAAAGGGTTACATTGTTATTTTGTAGATATTCTTCGAGTTCCATCAGGGCAATTCCTTTCTTTGAAAAGACATTTTGTATGGTAACAAGACCATCGCAACTATGAAAGCACTGCTTTTTAAGTTACAGAAACAGTTTCTGTAATCGTCACCTTTTTTACAGAACATTTTGCAAATGTATCATGGAACTGATTGGTTGTGTAATTGCTATGTAGCAAAAACTCTTCTGCTTTTTCGGCTGTTTGAAAATGCTCCGCCGATTCGTGATATTTGCCAAAATACGGGTATCCACCTGTCATCTTGTCGTAAGAGAAAAATTCTCCATTTTTGTTTGCAATGACATAGTACGTTTTTGTAGTGAACATGTGTATTTTTTATCCTTTCTTATTTGGGGTATTTATAATTTTAGCCACTTCGCACAGATTCGCAAGAGGTTCACAGAATCGGCACCAAGGAAGCCCATTGCGTAAGGGGTGGGAGTACGTCAAAACACAGCGTCCAGAACCGTTTCGGCAAAAACTGCATAATGGTCCAGATAAGAAGCGAGTTCGCTGCGCCCTATATCCCGGTCACGCACTTGTTGTACAACGAGTTTGGCTACATCTGTGGGAAGATTATATTCTGCTGTGACAATGTCCGTGACATCATCGTAGAACTTTTCCCACAGCTTGTGGACTTTGTTTTCGCGGCGAGTGTACTGGCTGCGGATGATTCGATTTTTATTCGCAATCATCTTGTCGATATTCGGGTCATCTCTATAAAGAGGAAGAATCGGGTTCTTCTTTTTGTAGGCATTGAGCTCCTGCATAAGATTGTCTGCCTCTTTATTGTAGGATGCTTCCAACTCTTTGATTTTACTTTCAACTTCGTATGAATCCATAAATTTTTCTCATTCCTTTACAAATTCGGTTGGCAAAACTTTGGCTTTGTTGGTACTTTTATTTTGCATTTCGGCGTACCATTTGCGTATAAGTTCATCCGGCAAGACCGCCGCTGCTTTGTACTATCCTGATGGGCAAATCATCCATCTGCCTGTGATACTTGCAAAATGGATGTTTTACGTAAACCACCCATTTTCGCAAATACCCATGTGTTACTTTTCTTTCCCTTTCAAAGCTTCGATGACAACTTCTTCGTAGTTCTCAATGGCACAATAGACATCGGTAAAGCCATTTGCATGACCATACTCATACGCTTTCTCCCATAGCAGCTTTGCTGCTTCATGACTGATAAGAACAGAAGATGCACTTTTTATATCCATTCGGATGAGCGTGAGGATATCAACCATGACATCCGAAATAGCTTTGTTGCGGTCAGCCACAAGTTTGGTTACTTCATCGTTCCATTGCTGCTGAAGCTGCCGCACCTTCTTTTTGTTCCAATCAAGGGAGTGTGCGCTGCTGATGATATCACCAGTTTTGGGGCGCTTGGTTTTTGGGGTCGTACGCATATTCCATGCGGCTTCCATACGAATCTGCAGATTTTTCCAACTACCGTCCATGTTTTATTTCCTTTCTGTATTCTTTAATCCATAATTTTCGACACGCTCATATCATACCTATTAAAATGACTGATGTAATCGAAAATCACATTCGTTTGTGCTTTTGTTGCCCGTTTTGTTTCGTCCATGTCAATGAATGTATCTCCCATCGATGGGTTTCTAATAGCAATCCACCCCTTCTTATAAAGATAATCAAGGGCTTTTCCGTAGCAATCATACATCATATCAAGTATTTGATTGTTGGTAAGATTAAACTCCTTCTGCTTTTCTTGGATGATACGACCTGCAATTGCTGTATGTCCACCAAATTCACAGTTGTACCATTTCCCATCCGGAGAAATCAAGCCGTATTTAGAGAGAAACTCATTGTCATCGTTTCTATCCTTGTTTACGAATCGCTTATAAAGATTTTGTCTCCGTTCAACCTTCTTTCCTTTCAGATTTCTGTCAATCCAGTCTGACAGCTTTTCCCAAAAGTCCGAGGCATAAAATTCCGTAGAATCTACCTGTGGTGGAAGTGGTGCGCCATTGAGTTCAACGATAAGGTCGGGTCTGCTCAGTAACCATGTACCACCATAAAACAAGTCATCAGTTTCCTGTTCTTTTTGACCGATGTAATTGATGATTCCGTCATAGCTTCCATCAATCCATCCTTTCTCAATGCCTTTTACAAGCATTTTGTAAGGGGCGGTCATAGAAAACCTATCGACGTAGTTTAACGGGTTGGCAATCATATCGTCTTGAATTTTGTCCTTCAACAGCTTTCGACGCAGCTCCTCGATTTTTTTACTGATAGGTCGCACATTTTTGTTGTCATCAACAAGTTCAAACTCGTTAATTCCAACTAATTTTTTACGACCTTCAATAATGTCTTGGCAAGCAATACGCTTCTCCGTATCAGAACCACCACACATACAACTCATCAAAAGTTCTTCTGATTTTTCGTAAGGCTTATCTTCATCCCAAAACCAGCTCCTTGCAACGTTAGTGATAAATTCGCCTTCGATGCTGAAATGAAGTTCATCCATTAGTAGTTCGCTCCTTTTTCATCTTCTTAAGTCCTTTCTGCTGCAGATAGCAGCTCTTGTATATTTCGCCTTTTGTGGCGATTTTCTTACACAAACAATAAAGCGACCCTCATGATTGCTCATAAAGACCGCTTTTTCTTCTGCAGATTATCTTAAAATTGGTTTTTTACAGTGTTTGTGCTTTTGCATTATACCTACAATTATCAGTTATAGCTTTAATGAAAAAGACCGCTCACCCGATATGGTGAACGGTCTTTTTCATGTTAGAAAATATTTGGCTTATTTGGATTGTTTATATGTTTTACCATCGGTTGTGTGAATTACCCATCCGATACTCGCTTCGTATACCGCATTGAAGAGATTCGCGTAATTAAACCCGCCATCAAACATCTCGTAACGAAAAGAAATATCCATCCAAAAACTTGGTTCGGATAACACACCGTTGCAGTCCTTATACGTGATTTCTCTCGTAGGATTCCAGTCAGTCCGGTGAGCTCGGTTTCTATAGAGACTTTTCAGTTTTTCGTTTAGCATGTCTTCGTCATACGTTACTTCTCTACTAAACCCAGAACCGAAAGCTGTCAAGTGAACGTCTCGGTAAGTGCTTTTAAACACACCGCACTGTTCTCTTAGGTTCTCCTGCCATCCGATTTTCACGTGCCCCGTTTCGGAAAGCTTTACGTCGGGCTTTTGTTCCCTTCCAATGCCATACGTATTCCTCACAAAGTCCAGAAGCCATTCCCAATCAATCTCGTTAAAAAACGATTGAGTTTCGCTTGTGTCAAGGTTAGTTGATTTTGTTACCATTTTCATAGGTTTTTAACTCCGCTTTTAGTCGTTTTGAAGTTTGGCAACACTCCACCAATCCATGAAGATTTGTTTTGGTTGCCCTTTTTCGTCTTTGCCAATTCCTGTAATATAGACGCTGTTGTTTGCAACTTCCATTTCCAGTTGGTCATCTTTGTAATTTTCGGTGTAGTGATTTACCATTGCGTCTTCTGCGTAATCTTTTGCAGCTTGCATTGCAGCATCATAACTTGCAAATTTTTCAGCAGCAACAATATAGGGCATGGTTTCTTCACTTTGATAGTTGTTAATCAATAGGAACATATATTTCTCCTTTATTTTTCAAAAATTTCTTCTGCGGCGGCTTCTATCCAAGCGGAATCAAGTAGCTCTTGTACTATGCAACCGCAGCAGTCCTTTTCTGGGACAGCTTTGCAGAATTTGCACAATACTGAGCTTGCTTTTTTAATTTCGGCGTGCTTTTTCTTTGTCATTCCAAATTTTATACGCATTTCCTTTTTCGACAAATCCTGTTTTCTTGTAATCCGCCAGTTGTCAATAACTCCTTCTGCAGCAGCCTCCATCCAAGCAGAATCAAGAACCTCGTGTAGCGTGCAACTGTTACAGTTCTCTTGACGAACCGCTTTGCAAAACTCGCACAAAGCCGAACCCGCCTTTTCAAGGTCAGCGTACTTTTTTTGTGTCATTCTAAACGCACAAGCCATTTTGGACGCACGCTCCCTTATACGTTGATTGCGGTTACTTCTTCGCCGCACTTGGAGCATGTGAACAAATCCTCGGCATCAGGTGCATGGGTTACTTCATCGCAGTCAGATTTGGCTTCGATAAAGTCGCCGTCTTCGTCCACCAGCCAAGTTTGGGTTACATGCGCGGTTGCGATGAATGTAGTGTTGCCGCATTTAGGGCAAGGACCGATTTTGAAAGCCATAGGTCAAGCCTCCCTCTTCCAGAAAATCTTGTCGCCACGGAACGCAGCGATTTCTTTCACGAAAGCGAATGGGAACATATTGTATTTGCACTCGACGTTTATCTTGTTGTCTCTCAGAAACTCATAATAGCCTTCAAAAGAATCCGGATACTTGAAACCTGCTCCGGGAAGAATCGCTTCATCGAGATTAGCCCCCGTATAGCCGAAGAACTTGGAATCAAAACCGCCGACAAACTGCTTTCCATCGACGTCCAAGGTTACTTTTACATAACCGGATTTGGGAACCGAATCGTGAAACAGTTTTGCCTGAATCAAATCCTCACTTGGCGTTTTTTTGTATTCGGCAAGTTTCTGTTCTTTGTATCTGTCGATGGATACCTGTCGGCGAATGTGCTTTAGGCTCCACTCCTGTTCTTTAAGCATCTTTTCCACATACTCTTTCGCCCACTCACTCGGATTAGCGAGAAACAGTACAATGGCATCGCAGGAAGAGGCAGGGTCAAAAGAAATATTGTTGAACATATGGTGTTTTCTGCCAAAGACAAATTCATATTTTGCTTCGGCTGTGCCCATTTCTTCGACATCCGTGTCCACGTAGCAATCTGTAAACGTTTCGCGGATATGGTTCTCCACTTCATCGTGCATCTGATTTGCAACATCCTCATAGGACATGGATTCGATGCCGAAGCGTTCTTTGAAGAAATTCTTCAGGTCGCAATAGATTTTCCCATTGGTCACAAATGCGACGAAGTTGTACTCTCCAAAAGAGAAAAAATCATTCTGTAGGCATCCGTTCGATACGATTGCTTTTCGCGCATAAATCGCATCAACACAATTTTTCCCTTCAGCAACTTTTACGCGGATAAAGTTGTAAAAGAGCTTGTTATCTCTTTTTAAAACACCTGCGTAACTTTTGATGCCTCTGTCTCCAATAAAGGCATCCATTCCTTTTCGTGTAAGGACCTTGTTGGGGTTAAACACTTCAGTTTCTGCGACAAAAAAATTAGTATTCATAAATTGAGGCAATGAGACCCGCGACTTTAGTCGTGGGAGGAATTGCCAATTCACATCCTTTCTTTGAAAACAAAATATATCAAAATACAACAGTTTGTATGGCAGCAAGACCATCGTTGTCGGTTAATCGCGCTGTTCCTTCATCTCCATCATACCAGTTGCCGTCTACGACAACACTTGTCGTCAAAAACACTTCAGAGTTAAACCAGTTTGGATGGATATTTTTTGCTGCCTCGCAAGCCATTTTAAGAGCCGTACTTTTTGTACTTGCAACGACTTCATCTATATTGCTTTCTTTCACCTTATGTTCCGACCAATGTGTCGTCATTTCTTCTTTTTTTCCTTTTTCCACGACATGTTCCATGTGGACTTGAACTTCCACAAGGTGAGGCCCATCAATTTTCATAATAAAATCACCATTCGTTGCTTGTTAGCAACGCCTTTCGTTTTCTTTTTATAGTTTTTTTGATAGGGTATCAACGTTTAATTTCGCCATGTGTCCAAGGTCCAGCATATGTGCCAATTTCGTCAAACTGCTCAAGAAGCACATTGCAAAGTCCTTTTAAGTAATTTTTGTAATGCCGTTTTTGCAGATTTTCGTAACCGGAAACCGAGTTTTCTTCCTTCTGGAGCAATTCTACTGCTTCCGACCATTCGTTATCTTCGACGGCAATGTAGAACAAGTCGTTTTCCAAAAGGATGTGCTTTCCGGGTATTCCTACATACCGGCCAACAGGTTCTTTAAAACTCGGAAAGCGTTTCTTAAGTGCGTCTACGAGAGTTGCGCGATAGTTTTCCAAGTTCATCTGACTTTCGACATCATCGAACTCATAGTCCGACATTTCCCACGGAGAAATATTTTTGAGAGTTTTTCGCTCCGTTTCATCGCCTTTTTTGGTGTAGCTTAGAAGGTTTTCAAAATCTACGTAATAAACCCCCTCGTATTCTCCCGTTGGATGTACATTAGCTTTTCCCATTTTCTGTCTCTATCTCCTTTGGTGCAAAGCAAGCCATCTGGTTTTCTTCTTTATCGAATTTGTAGTGTTCGCACTGGCTGCAAGGTGTTTTCCTATTGCAGATATAGGCCATTTTTATGCTCCTTAAATCATAACGACAGGCAAAATTCTGCCAGTCGATTCCACAACATGTACGTGTCGTACGACATTGTGATTTCATCGGGAGCGCCCTTTACGAGATACCAATTGTGCGCCTGCTTTTTAATTTCAGAAATTTTCTTCTGCTCACTGCGGGTGAAAGTCTCGGAATAAGTGCGGCGACGATGTCCGGTGTTCCAAATGGAACTTTCCATAGTCTCGCAAATTAGCGGGTACTGTAGCTCATTCCGGATGTCTTCTCCCGTCATCTTAATCATGCTTGTAATCATAAAATCATAATCTTCCCTTCTACTGCTGTAAGCAGCAATTTTTAATACTTCGTCTGTTTAGACGTTTTCTTCGCACAAACAAAAAGCAGCTTTCGTAATTACTCACAAAAGCTGCCCTTGAAATGGATTATCTAAAAAATGTTTGTTTTTACTGGTTTGTGCTTCGTTATTATACCAACATTATTTCTGCTTCCTTTTCTTCGACTGTTACGCGGTAAATAATTCTGTCGTATTCGATTTCCCCCATGTCTGGAAAAACGAATCATCCGGGTCTGTTGCTGCTATGACATTGAAAGAGCCTGACATTAGCGGTTCGCAAAGAATTGCTTCTGTCCACGATGCAGCATCATCGCAGCCATGGCACTTTCACTGCACATCGTTTTCCTCCAACACTACAGTTCCGATTTCTTTGGCGATTTTCTTTGCCATTTGCTTGGCATCGGAATCTGCCGTTTTGGACCATACCTCGAAGAACTGGAAACCATAGTAGTGACCACTTTTTTCTTGGTTGCTTCCGCACTGATGAAACCATGTGTTGTTAGGGTCGCGATACTGCATTTCACGGTACATGGCATAGACGAATGCAGTGGCATCTTCTTCCCAAAAAGAACGTTCCTTGTTGAACTCGATACCCCATCCATGGCAACTGTCCGGTTTGTGGATGATAACAGGTGAAATATTCGACATTTGAATTTTCCTTTCTTTAGAAGGGTATTTGCAAATACCCTCAATTTTGCTTGTTGTATTCAGCGAGGCGGTTCGCGATGTTTTCACACCGTTCTGCCAAATGTTCAAAATCCCGGTTTTCTTCTTTGTTTTCCATATAGTAGTTGTAATACTCTTGGAGTTTGTGAATGACAGTATTGCGATACGCAGTGTAAAGGAGTTTTACGGCGATGTCATCTACACTCTCTACGCCATCGTTATCCCTATATTCATAGGGGTCGATATCGTATAGTAAACGGTTTACGTCATTTGCTATGGAAATGAAGTCATCGAATGCAGTGTGCTTCACTTTTTCGGATAATTCGCATTTGGCATCAAAGCCTCCGTCAAAAACGGTGCCGACAATGGCGATGTACTCACATTCTGATAGGGATATGCTTTTCTTTGTCAGTTTCACATCATCATATCCATCAAGATTGTATGGATTATTTACAGTAAGTGTAACCATATAGGATGCAAGTTCTTCGTTGTAAAAAACGACCCCTTTGCATGGAATTTTTCGTCCGCTGATATGTGCCAAGAATGTAAGGATGTCGTTTTCAAAAATCTTGTCACCATATCGGTCATTCTTTCCGGTGTATTGGCAGATAGTATCTGCGTAAACCGAGATTTTTTCATTTTCAGAAGTCTGCGGGTAAATATCGGCGAATTTTTTGTTGCTGTTTTGATGGACAACACTTCCATATACCCAGTCGATGGGTACATGCTTTTTGTTCAGTTCCAATTTTCCTTCTTTTTTTCTGGCTTGTGCTCTAAACAATATTTGTTTACTCATAAAAACCTCCATGTTAGAAATATTGGTTTGTTTAGTTCATCGGCAACCACTGCTGCGGGTAGGCTCGAAGTTTGTTCCGTGGCACGCAATCGTTCAGGGCGGAGTTTTCAGCAAGCGCCATGTCGATGATATAAAAATCATTGCCGTTTTGCATCACATCAATACTCCACTGCCCTACCAGTTCGACAGCGGGAAGAATCTTCTTGATTTCATCCAAAATCATCCTAACACTGTCATCATATCGAGACTGCATGATATCCTCGTGCATCTGATAGATGACATAGTCGTGGCGTTCCTGCGGCGTACTTGCGTTCTTGAACTTACCCTTCATCACATCGGCACGCCAATAAGGACTGATACCCAGCACCTCATCAGCGTCGAAATCGACGAATACGCGGTACTCAGTATGCAGCGGCAAACCGTTGTAGATGGTCGGGTTATCTTCCTTGTCCTTGATATACTCCCTGAGCACCCACTCGTTCGTTGTATTGGCACCATAGAAGCAGGCATTATTCAACGGCGAAGCCATAGAACATGTCAGATGATTCAGGAACAGGAAATACTCACCAATTTCATTGATTTCCTTCGGGTCATGGATATGAGCGTTGCGGAACTCATACTTGGAAGAATAAGTTCCGGTTTTGACGAAGTAATCTTCGTGCTCATCCAGCTTGAATATCCGCTTGCAATAGCGGTTCACGATTTCCTTGGTCACTGGATTCAGGGTTTCGAAGCCAAGGCGAGTGAGCTGCAGCATCGGCAGCGGAACACGCAAAATCTTTGTATCTGGAATCCTGAAAAATTTGTTCCCGTACAACGCTTTTGCCAGTGGCGGAAGCCAGAATCCCATCGTGTTGGGATTCATTTCGAGCATCTGGTAGGTGAAGTCGTCGAGGTCAAGAATATCAAGGCCCTGACGGAACTGGTTGTAGTAGAACTTTTTCATTCGGTCATCGCGTGCATCCTTGTACCCGGCGTAATTCTGAAGCAGAATCTTATACGACGGCTCCGAGATATCGACCTTCACGAGATTTCCTGTTAGCTGAGGTCTGAGCTCTTCCGGGTATTTTTTCAGGTCATTGTTCGTTACCGTCACAGTGTATCGAGATGCTGCATAGTTTACATAATATCCGCCGCGTTTTTCATTGTAGATGTACAGGCGAGTACCATCTGTTAACTCCCCTACGATACGGTCAATGAGCGTTTCAAGGTCCCGCGTAAACGGCACCCTCTTGTCGAGCATAGCCTTGACAGTAGCGGTATCCCATTGTAAGAAGTTCTCGGATAATGCCCCGCTGTCCAGCACCTGTCTCTTATAGGCATCCTCGAATGTCTTGAGGGCATCAGGGCTGGTTTTCAACATTGTGGCAAGCTCTTCATAGGAAAACGGTTTATCTTCCTTTTTAGTTAGCATTGCACCAATTTGTGCATATATGTCTTTGATTTTAGCCATCGTAGTCTCCCTTTTTATCCAGCAATACAGAACTCGTTGTTAGCAATACTCTTTAGCCAATTCTGGTCCATCACATTGCCAATACGATACTTCTTCTGGGATTCATAGGACCAGTCACAGCCGACGACAACATCACCGATGGCATTCAGATACAGTTCTCCATCAGTGATATTGATTCCGGTTTCATTTCCCTGTTTACAATATTTCTCATATTCAATCACGAGTTCCGAAACTATAGGTTCTCTCTTTAGAATCTGATTTGCGTTGATAGTTTTGGCACGACCCTCGTTAATGAGATATTGCTTGCGAAAATCCGTTACTTTATCATTACGATTATATCTCAAACCGCTAAGAATACTCGCACTTTCGCGGGGAATTTCTTCATGAAAATCATCGCTGCTGATACAAAGACCACACGAATAGTCATCCTTGTCATCGCAATAATTCCACCATTCGAGGCTCGCCAAAGCGAGTTCTGCCATCTTATCGACAGCTTTCCCGTTGGTTACCATATAAAAACTCCCAACGGAAATGTTTCGCTCTTTTACGGCGTTCAAAGTATAGCGGATAGCAGGAATATTCAAAGAAATCTCTCCACCCGTAAAGGTCAGGGAACTGATGTATCCTGCATTAGCAAAACTGTCAAGAAACGCATCGATGTATTTTTCCTGAATATCTACCGCCTCCGCATCACCGCGCAAACAATGCGCACAGCACATATTACAGCGACGAGTAATCTCAATAACAACGCTGTCTACAGAAGTAATTTGCATTTTAATTCACCTCCATTTAGATGTCTTCACATTCCTCATCGTCCTCGTCATAGTCAGAAAAGTCATCTGTGAAGCTCTCATTATGGTCAACAATCAAGTCAACATTGGGAGCAACCACTTTTGTAAGACCGTACTTTTCAAAGAACCTATCCGGGATGTCATATGCATCGCCCCAGTTGAAGCAGCCGCAGTTCATGTTGACCTGTTGCTTTCCTGCGTCTGTTTTCAGGTAGTTTTTGATAGCAGTCCGAAGCGTGGTTTCCGGGTCATTGATTTTCTGCTGGTCATATTCAAACTGCATTAGAATTGTTTCTGCTGTGGACAGTCCAATAACTTCATTTACTGCAATCGTGTAAGTGCTCTTCATAAGAATAAATTCCTTTCGTTGTTTTGTAGTTTTTTACATTCACAAACAAAAAGCGACCTTTATGATTTCTCACAAAAGTCGTCGTTTTTATGCGATTATCTTAATATACTTGTTGTTAAAATGTTTGTGCGTCTGTATTATACCAACAAAAAAAAAGAAGGAACCCGCGAGAAATCGCAAGCCCCTTCTGTTTGTTGGATATTTGCAAATGCTATCCTGATGAGCGAATCGTTTATCAGCCTGTGGTTTATACAAACCACCTTTTTTCGCAAATACCCTGTTGGTGTTAATCCGGCATACGCGGGTCAGCTTCGATAACGAAATTGTAGTGCGGCATATTGCGGATGACACCATTGCTCTCATCAAAGCATTTTGCCAGCTTCGCATCGGACATGGACTGAACCATGCCATTGAATTCAGCAAGAGTGTGCGGCGTCATATTGCCCGTTTTGCGGCAGATGATGTGACCAACTGTAGGCTGGTAATCACCCTGCGCAACCACACCGTCCCATGCAGTACGGATACGAGCAATGTCTTCCATTGTTGCGCTTCCACGCTTAATGATATAGACTTCGCACGTTTTGTTCCTCGTGACCTCAAGAATATCCACGATGGCACGGTTTGCGTAAACCTGATGCAGCTTTTTGACGTAGACATCCTCTTCGTTACTGTACTTCTTTTTGATTTCCTCAACAAGCATGTCAATGTACTTGTTGTATGCCAGTGACTTGTCCAGTCTAATCGGAGTAACTTTTTCATCTACAGCCCTGAAAATTGCTGCCCAGCAGCCGTCACTCATATCGACATTGGACTTGTTTGCCAGCGTTTTCAAGAAACCACGAGGCAGCTTTTCAACATCGGTAATGTTGATACTTCCCGTGAAGTAGTTGAAACTCGGATGACGAGCAATAACATCATCTTTATCGCCTTCACCGTGACCTCTCGTAAAAATGGACTCCAACTGTGCCGTTGCAATCGTACGCCCACCAATACAAATGTCCATACCCTGTGTAAGCGGGTTGCCTAAATAATGGTATTTAGGCGGATAGCCACCTGCAACAGCAGTGCTCATAGCATCTTTGTCAAGGATACCATATTCAACGCTCACAGGAATGTTGTATCCAGCATACGGTACATCAAACTTTTCTTCGGTTCGTCTGGTATAACAGGGACCGAGGGGGCGAACACGAACATCACGAATTTTATTTTCCGCTGTCTTCATATTGGGGATAATAATTTGAGCGCGAACCACTCCATTTTTATCCGGCTGAAGGAATCTCCGGTACGAGACACCAAGATGTTCAGCCAGCGCACGATGAAGCATATGGATGTTCCTTACGCGATTGGCGTTGCAGCTTCCGCTAATCGCAAGCATAGTGCTTGCCACATCAGCGTCTACAACAACGGAAACAATGGTCGAGGGCTCACCGTAACGTTTTAACGTATCCGTCATAACGATTTCCTTGAGCGGGACTTCCTTGGACTCCTTCATTTCCATGGTCGTACTAAAAGGTCCTTCCACAACATGGTAAACTTTTTCGCCGGGCTTTTTGCTGGCAACCATCCAGTCGTACTTGTTTCGAGTCGCCACGAGCAAGAAGTTCTTTAACCCCAGACCATGGACACAGAGGTAACCTTCCTTGTCATGACCTCCACAAATTTGCATACCGTTTACCAATTCATTTTCGTCCATACCATTGCCCCAATCGGCAATGGTGAAGCGAAACTGGTTGGCAAGATTGGCATTGTTAATGGCGGCGAGAATGGTTGCCGTTTCGTCATCGCAGTTTGCGATGGCATTGTCCACTGGTTCATTGATAGCCTTCTGCATCGGAAGCTGCTGGTGTGCCAGTGCTTCAAAAAACGCATCTGTCATCTTGATGTAAAACAAATGCTTGGTTTCATTCTGGATAGCGCACTTGAGAGTTTCGTCGACCTTTTTATTGCTGTTTTCGGCAGCAATGTTTTTGGCAGAAATCTTCTTTTCCTTTTTTTCCTTCTTAGGCATGATGGTATACTCCTTTTCTGCCGCAGTTCGCGGCGTTAAAATATTTACCACCAGTTCGGTGGTTTCTTTTGCACAAAGAAAAAGCAGCCGCAGATAATTCCACTGTGGGAATTATCTACAGCCGCTTGACTAAGCAGTTTTACTCAATCTTTACCGTAAACATCGGTTTTTGTTTCTCGTACCATAGAAGTATACCAACTTTGCGCATGGTACTATATTTTATCTACTCTTTGTCGTCTTCGAGTGCTGTGTCGATAATATTGCAGATTGTATTTTGCAATACCTGTTTTTGTCTGTTTATGGTTGCAAAAAACTCCTCCGACAATTTAACGTGTGCCATGTTTTGAATTTCTTTTTCAAACGTCATGTTATCATATTCCTTTCTGTTTATTGATTTTTTGCACAAACAAAAATAACCGCAGATAATTCCCGTTGAGGAAATTGTCTGCGGTTGTTAATTAGCAGGTTTACTTCAAAAATCCCGTTGTTCGGATTGCTTTCTTGTGCAACGGAATTATACCTACTATATCGCGGGTGTTATTTATGAGCTATTTACTCACCTTTGAGAACAAAAATCGTCGTTTTTCCACTATTCCTTGCTGTACATGTGTATTTTGCGCTAAGATTTCTTGTGTTGTTAGTGTTTCCTGCTGCCTTTACCTGCTCAAAGTATTCGGACGTTGTATAGCTTACATTTGTCAACGCAGAGTATTTTTCATCGGCAAGTGACTGATTGATATTCGTAAGCCAATCATACGCATCTGCAGCGTCGCCATTAACCACTATATCAGATGTAAAAACAAGTGTTCCGTTTGTTAGGAGGTCTTCTGCAGTATCTGTATCGCTAACCACAACACCATCTTTGAGCGTCATAGAGGTTTCGATATAGACATTTTCGTTACCGTATTTTTCAGAAAATTTATTCGTGAGTTCGTTTTCAAAGATTTCTTGCGCTTCAAGAAGAATAAAGTTGTCGGTACATTTTCCATCTTTATCAACGGTGATAGCGGCTCCGATATTTTTACCATTCTTTGCAAAGGTAATGGTTGCTCCGCCATTGTCATCCGCCGTGTAGGATGCAACAGAGAATGATGAGATATCCATTCCTTTACTTTCTGCATAGTCTTTTACTGCTGTCCAATTAGAAAGAATTTCATTTTGCGTATCATTAAGTTCTTTTGTTGCTTTTGCAGGATGTCCTGCTGTACTCAGAATTGCAATTTCATCAGTTGAAAGAGATACCCCACTGATAGCACTTTCGCTTGTTGCAATCGTTGCAGTTTCCGATGTAAACTCATTTACCCCTGTCTGAATGTTTTTATCCTGCTTTGAACAGCCAGTCGTAAGGATTGCACCACAAAGGCACAATGCTACAACTATAAATAAAGATACTGCTTTACGCATTGATGTAAACCTCCTCAGTTATTTTTGATGTTGTTGATGTAAACCGGAACCTTAATTTCCGTTCCAGCGCTGACCATCTTTGCATCCTCTGTACGATTGAATTTCATAGAAATCAGCAAATTGGTAGTTGCTTGAATGTCTGTCTGCGCTGGTGAGGCGGTATTTGTTGATACCTTCGGCGCAAACAGTGGGACGATAGGAGCGACAATATAGGTTGGAACAACAATCGTTTTTAAGTAGTCGATGATAGAGGTTGCTACTCCCTGTCTGCGATATTTCTCGTTTACTTCAATGGATTCAATCGTCATCACACGAACCATTGATGGGTCATACACAGTGAAAGAATTGCGCAGACTGTTCAGTTTAGATGAGCCGTATTCCGTACCAATCTGACGCGCATCAACATAGACTTTTCCGTTCAGACGTGCCATGTCGCTGGCAAACATATCAGAAACGTGGACAATACATGATGCGATAGCATTTGACTGTCTTCCGTCGAAAACACTTACAACAATACTATCGTGTGCCATTTCATTGTCGTAAAGCGGTAAACATGTCGGGTCGTTGCTTAACATATTATTCTGATTTGTTGCTCGTCGAATTGACGCACTTACAGAATATTTGTTCTGATAATCTTTAGAATAAAAACTGGCATTGATTTTTTTCATAAACTATAAGGCGAAACTGGAAATTTATCGCCTTTGTTCACTCCTCTCTGTTGGAAAATTCACATGTGGCAAGAAAATCTGTGATTTTTGATTCGTCGAATTCGTTCGAGTATTTCTCTGGAATATATACAGATACAACCGTAGCATAAGAATCGCCTTTATCTGTATCGATGTGCATATAATACCAGCTATGTCCTGTTGTTAGGTCTTCATCTTTGACTTCATAGCGATACCACATGCCGTCATCAGTCATGTAGTATTTTTTTTCTGCTCCGACTGCTTGCGAGAGCATTTCTGTCATTAGTTCAAGCGTTTGATGCTTTGTGCGAGGAAGTCTATAACTAGCAAATCCGACAATGGCATCGTCGTTTGAGAAGATAGGAACACCGTCATCAATTGTCTCTAAGGTCCAACCATCTGGAGCGTTGATGGAGATGCATTCAGGAGTTCCCGTTTCAGTTAATTCAAGTTTACCGTAATAGGTTTCATCTGCAGATTCTGCTGTTGCTGTTTCTGCTGTTGCGTATATCGGTTCTGCATTACTTGCAGTAATTGCATCACCGTTGTCGTGAATCATCGGAGTGATGCTTGCCAACGGAACAATTGCAAGTGCAACAACGCAGAATAAAGACATGATTTTTGTAAACATAGAAAGATGCTTCACTGTCCTTTCGTAATTATGACGGCTCGACTACCCATACTTTTGTAGATTTGTGTCCACCATTCAATCTTAACTTTGTTTGTATATCCGAGCGGGTCGGCTATGTACATGTATTCTTCATCGAATCCCTTAAGGACTAGACAATGAAGATTGACATAAGGTCTTTCACCTGTTGGTAAAACGTATTGCCCACTTTTTCTTGGAAACGCGAAATTGATGGTTCCCCAGAATACTACCGGATTGCCCTCTCTAATATATTGCTTAAGTTCATCTACGGAAGAACCCGTAATGTCTTTTGCCTTATATTCTGTATTTCCGACATCCTTCAGATAGCTGTTGATTGCTTTTACCAAAGGCTGCGCGTAGCAATACCACCCATTGCCTCTTGGATTTCCCATATATGCGACATTTGGGTTTACGGCATAAAATGGATATTGTTTTGGTAGGTAAACATCTGCCATTGTGAGTTTATCAACATGAAAACCGAGATAATTCAGCACAATAGTTGCTGATGTTATTTCGCATCCGTTTGGTAAAGAAGGGCGCTGATAGATTGTTTCGACGGGGAGTACCTTTTGCTTACTTGCTACAACTTCATCTTGTTCTTTTGCTTTTTGGGAAAGAACATGTAAATCACTTTTGATTGTGTTTTGGAGCTGGTTTTTGATTGCAATTAGGCTCATTTGCTCGTAGATATTTACAGTGTCATAAGATGCTTCTACCGCAATTTGTTTTGCATTTGCATTTGCGATACAGTCATTTATAAACATCGTATTTCGCTCTTGTGCAACTATATTGACTCTCATTGAAACGAGCGCAAGGAGCAGAAAACCTATTCGCGTAGTTTCTTTATAGAACCGTTCTGTAAGCTTCAGGTTGTAGTATACTTTCGTTTTGTTTTGACTAAACAGAAAAATCATTCGACCTTAAAGGCTTTTTTATTTCCTTTGAAAATTACAATCATAGACGGTCTCATAGCGCCCGCAGACCCGGATTTATTACCATTGACCCAAGATGGGACAGTTGGATTTTCAAACTTTACACGCTCCGGCAGGAATCGAATGGTGACACCTTTTTGGTGATAAATATTTTCCTTGAACCACTCGGAATCGGTGCTTACTGGCAAAAGCATAACAACCGTTGTTTTTCTCTTCTTTGATTCCTTTCGGGCTTTTGCAGTCCATTCGCGGAAGGATTTTTTCCCGCTCGGTGGGCAACAGAAAGCTGTTTCGCCACCCCAGTCCTGTGAAAGTCCATCATCATCTGGTGTAAAGAACTTCTTGCACTTGGCGTTGAATGGCTGCGCACATACATCCAAGGTGAACCCGAATTCCGCGTCCAGCTTGTCGAACATGTCCTGTGGAGTTGACCATTCAGCCAGCAAAGCTTTGTTTTTTTTCATGCTCATTGATTTCATTAGTATGGGCAAGGAGACCAGCGACTTCAGTCGTGGGAGGAATTGCCCGTTCACATCCTTTCTTTGAAAATAAAATATATTTTGTATGGAAACAAGACCATAGCGACTATGAAAGTACCACTACGAATAGTGGCGCTCTGGCAGCTAAAAAGAAGCTGCTCACTTCTCCGAAGAGGGTAAAAATCCTTCCCCAATGTCATAAGCGGTTTAATACAGCCACACCTGTCGGCTTTACCTCAGCTTTACGTGATGTGTTGTCTTAGAGCGCACGGTTAGGATTTACACTGTGCGGTAACTTTGTTGGCGTTTTGTGCTTGTTTTTGATAACTTTATTATATCATTTGGTATATCTTCCCGCAACCGCTTTAGCGTGTATAAAGCATGGTCGCTGCGCTGTAATTGCCTTTAAAGCGGATGCTAGGTAATGCAAAATATGATATAATAAATACATCAATAGCGTTTGTGTGATGGTTTTTGTTTAATTTTTCTTGATTTAATGAGGTATAAAAACATGGGAGTTTCTAAAAGTCCTTTAAGACGATACTATAGAGAAGGGTCAGCCAAATCTATTATTACAGAGAGGTTTCGAGATTCTCTGGCTTTCTGTAATAATACTGGCTCTTACGATGATTGTCCTTCTGTTTTTGGTCTTGACAATGATTCTATGAAGAAAAGAATTGATGTTGCCGTTGAATACTCACAGATGGCAGTTTCGATTATCCGAAAACATCTACCTACTTATCGTATGATGTCAGATGAACGTCACCAGTTGAAGGAAAGACAGAAATGCAATCTTGTTTGCGACTGGGCTGCTTTCACAAGTGTTTGTGGTCCTTCATATGATGTTATAGAACAAAACTTCGGCTTTACGATTGCTATGGCAATCTGGATGTTGGATGAAATTGATGCTAGTGGTAATATCAAAAAAGCTTTAGCGCTTTTGCCTCGCAATGATGAGTCTATGAACTATTACCTTTCGTATAGTTGTCATCATCCAAAATATGACGATGCTGTTTTAGCAAGCATGGTTTATGTGATAAGAAACAGAAATCGGGATTGTACCGGAATCCAAAAGCCTGTTCGAGCCCCGGAGAAGTTTTTTCTCGCTGATAGCTATACTATCAGAGGGCAAAATAGACAGAGTTGCAATTCAAGAAATACGTTTGAAGCGTTGCTTTCACTTATTAGTAAAGAATCCATCAAGAGAGCAACAGAAAAATTTGAAAAGAAAGTTTGGTATGAAGTAGACCAGTATTTTTCTGTTTTTTCTGTATATGAAACTCGTGAATATGAAATATACAAAACTGGTATAGCTTTGCAGCGTCAACAGTACGAAGAAATCAACGAGTTCGGTAAATATGTTGGTTGGAATCCGAAATTTGAGAAACAGGCAAAAAGAATGTTTCCTGCTGCGAACCAGACGGTCTCAATACTTTCTGTTCCCTCCCCTTCTGAATTTGCCGCACAGTCTGGTGTTACTTCTCGTCAAGGGTGCGAGATTGACCCTCTTCTGGATAGGTTCTTGCGAATCGAGGCTGTTTCGTCAAAGCCGGATTTGTACGAACAAAAGTACGCTGAACTTGAGCGAAAAGGTCAGCAGGCTACCGATGAGTTTCGATACTTTACTATTGACGCGTTAATGTCCACTTCACTAACAAAGGCACAACTTGAAAGACGATACGGTTCTGAGGTTGCTTCTATTATTGCTAACGATTTAGTTGACGACCCATACGAATACTGTTTTGCCTTTTTGTATTTGCTTGACCGTTGTGATAGCATTGCGTGGCTTTATTATCCTGTTGCACGAATTTTAGGGCTGTGCAGCGCTGCTTTGCCTTGGACTTACTCACCTAATGAACGCGAAGCATTTTCGCTATATAGCGGTTCAGCAAATGAATCATCTTCTGGAATTTCGAGCGGAGACGCGATTGACTTTAACTGGGATTCATTTACTCTTGAGGAAAACTCCCCCAATATAAAAAATGACGATGATACTCCAGAAGTTTATCGTATCAATTATGCTCGTGCATTGTGTTTGATGACTGACATCGTGATGCCAAGAGATTCACAACACTTCAATAGTTTAGCTCTCGCAAAAGCCAAGGAGCTTGGTATTACTGAAAAAGAGCAACTTGTTCCGTTCCTTACAACTACTATGTTGTCTCAGGCTATAAAAAACAAGATTACATTCGATTCAACCGATGTTGCTGAAGAGCTTAAGACGACGCAAGAAGAGTTGGAGATTGAAAAGAAGAACAATGAAGTTCTTTGCAATGATGTTTCTTCTTTGAAAAAAGAGAATAACCGCTTAGAAAAAGCATCTTATGACGCCAAGAAAGCCGAATCAAGAGCAAATCAGACTATCTCCGCTATGCAAGCGACTATTGATTCTCAGAAAGATGAAATTGCTGAATTGCGTGACCTTCTTTATTCTTTGTCTCAATCCGCAGAAGATACTACACCGGATATAAGTGATGATTTGTCCTCTGGCATTGAATTTCCATATCACCTTACCAAAAAGCACATTATTGTTGGCGGACATCCATCTTGGCTTAGTTCTATGCGTTCTATGTTGCCTGATGCAATTTTTACGGATTCACTTGTTGCTTCCCAAATTAAAAGTGCTGACGTTGTGTGGATTCAGGCAAATTCTTTGAACCATCCGACTTATTGGAAGGCTGTCACCATCGCTAAAGGGGCTCATGTGCCTGTTAGGTATTGTACTTATTCATCAGCCTTAAAATGCGCTCAACTTGTTGTGTCGTTCGATAAAGAAACTCCAACAAGCTGATACAAATACCCTAAATAGCAAAAAGCCGTCCCCCAATGGGACGGCTTTAATTTTGTTTGTTTTTAGTTTTCCACTTCTGTAGAATTTTCTTTTTGAACGTCTATACCGTCCGAAATTTCTATGCTAGACTCTGAATTTGTATCTTCAGCATCTGTACCAAGCAGTCTTTCCAATTCATCCGCTGTGTTGGTCCGTGTGACTGTTCCGTCATTCTCCATCTGAGCTTTTGCTGAACGATTTCCTTGGTCCATTTTGCACACAACGTTATCGGTAACGCTTAGTTTGTCTGTCACGATGGAAATCACGCTTCCATTTGTGTAGATGTACCAGCCTGTGTAGCGTGACAACTCAGATTGTGGAACAAAGCAAGAATTTCCTGCTCCTGCGTGGAATTCTTCTGTCCATGCATCATCACCCGCATCTTCCGAGTTGTTTCCGGTTGTAAATTTTTTATTGGTTACGTATCCAATGGTGGATGCATCATATGGGACCTTTAAAATTGAAAGACCATCACCTGTTTCCAATGGAATATCGTAAGTAGCATTTGTGGTATCTTTGTAGCAAGCTTGTTTATTGAGTTCCTGAGCGATATTTGCCAAAGGGATATAATAGTCGTTGTTATAGCTAATGAATTGGCAGTTTTCTAATAAGCGACCATTTAGGATGATGTTTCCTTCTTTACCTTTTTCGGTTTTGTTTAGAATTGCTTGTCCGTTTTTCCATTGTGTATGAAATTTTTCAACTTCGTCCGGATAATCAACAACATAGACCCTTTCTCCGGTGAATTCTTTTCTTGGAAGATAAAGGTCGTCTGACCAACCATCAGCATCACACCAGCTTATTTCATTGCCATAAAACTGATAGAATCTATCCTCTTTAATGGTTGCCATCGTTTCATTTTGACGATACACGTGATTCCCTACGAGTGTGGAAACATCACTTACAATGTATTCATCTGTTGCGTTTTCATCAACAAAGGTTTTGTTTTCATCCTTTCTCAGTCCATTTTCGCCTTTTACTTCACTATAGTTTGTTATACCTTGATTTGTTGGAGCTTTGCTTTCCAATAATTCAAAGTTTTGTTCTGTTGGTTCAGCCGTTGGTTCTGCGGTTGCTTCAGGTTGCGGTGTTGCTGTTACTTCAACCTGCTCTTTTGTATCATCCGTTGGCTTTTTTAAGAAGAAAAGTGCAATCGTTGTAACCGCTATAATTGCAATTAGCAAAAATAGTGCAATCACAGATAGTTTTTCTTTTGTGTTCATTTTTTTCTTCATAAATTGCGGGAAAAACCTCTCCCTTCACTTCCTTTCGGTAAATAGGGTATTTATTGTGAAATGTCCCAGTTGTTTGTTGCCCAGCCGCGATATGTGATATAGCCTTGAGCTTTCCAAGCCTCAAAGTCCATAACATGGAACAGACCGTTTCCATATTTGTCTGCTATACATTCGTACACTTGCCCGTCAATATAGATTCCAACATGTCCAGCGGTTGGTGCCGATGAACTATAAGCGTAAACGCATGAACCATTTGCCGGTGTTGTTTGATACAATGTTAATGTGTTTGCAGCGGCCTGTGCTGAGCCGTATGACACTCGTGTTTGACCTGCGGAGGCATATAAGTCAGCCACAAATCGTTGACATTTGCCGCCCTCAATGCGGATATTAAGACTTCTTGCAACTGCTTGCACGTCATCTCCTGCCGCTACCAATTTATAGCACAAATCAATGATTTGTTGTTGCCGTGATGAAAGTCCATCCAAATTTTGTAACCGTTCGAGAAGTGCGGCTGCTTCCTCTGGAGTCATTGAGGAGTATGAACCGCCTCCTCCGTTATTATAATCGTCAAAAAACTGTACGCCGTATAATGTACACACTTGTTCATACTGTGTATCAAACATATCACTTACCATTGATTCAAATGCGGTTTTGTCTTCATCGCTTTGCATTTTCTTTTCCATGGTATCTATGATTTTCTGTTTTACGTTTGTTGCAAGGGTAACTTTGTAGGTCGGTGTTACTGTAACATCTACATAGCAATCATAATGGTCAACACGCCATGCCATTATAGGAACTTCAACCTGACGTGTCATCTGTTCGTGAAGATATTCGTTGTAAAATTCTTCTGTTTCAGTTCTTGTTTGTCCTGTATCATACTCTATTTCTACTGCTTGCCGTTTATAGCTCACTTCCGGTGTCGCAGTCATTGTTATGGCATAGATACTATCCGTTTCTTCATCTGATTTCAAATCAGACATGGACAGTCCTCTTCCCGCAACTTCTGCAATAATACGAGTCATCTGGTATTCGGCGGTTTTCTTGTCGTCTTCCGTGACATCACTATCACCAAAATCCATATAGACTCCGATTTCATTGCTGGTATCGGAGGTACTGTCACTAGATGCATCGTCAGAGTCTTTTTTTGTAACTGCGCTTGTTGCGCATGATTGAAGAACTACTGTTTTGATTGCCAAATCTTGGCTTACACTTTCGTCGTCTCCATCTTGTACAGGGGTATTAACGGTTATATTTGTTTCATCACCTGTATAGCTGTTTCTGTATGTATTTCCATCGTTGTAGTTGAATGTTCCCGCTCTATACTCTTGATGACCCTCATACATTGTTCCTTCCCATGAATCCCAGTAGTCATCGCCATCCCAGATTGTATATTCAGAATCGTCTGAGCTGTAAAGCTTATCAACTATCTTGTTGCCAGAGGACTGTACTTGTTCTGCTCGCTTTTTTGCTGTTTTTGTGGTTTTTTCAATGCCTTTCTTCATTGCCTTTGCGCTTAGCTTCGTCAGAGAGTTGAAGGCATCTGTATAGTCCGTATATTCTTTATCATACGCAGCAACACCTCCATCCTCTGCAATTGCTGCACTCTTGTCTTCTTGTGATATTCCTCCGTTGAAAAATGACATAACACTTGAAACAATATCTCCCAGAGTAAATGTGCCATCTCCATTTGAATCGCCTATGACATTCTTTACGCCGTCATACCACTGATTTTCATCTTCCAGATTTCTTGTGACATTTTCCTCGCCCGATACTGATGTTCCACGAGCTTCGTTTGTGAACATCGTAACATTTCCGGGCAACGCCAGCACAAAGACTATTACAAATATCATTGTAAACATGGCATTTTTATCCTTTCGTTGATGGGTATTTACAAAATCGAGTGGTTTAATCCAAGTAACTCAATTTCGTAACCCCCTAGAATTTCTCTTATTACTATACCAACAAAAGACGAGAAAAAAGCCGCCCACAGAGTGAGCGGCTTATAGTGCTTAGAGCGACAACGATACTTCACGATTTGACTTTGTGTACTGGACAGTTTCGATACCAGCAGTCTTGAAAAGGAATCGCGCCGCGATATTGTTTTCGGTGTTTTTGTACTTGTTATCCAAGAAGATGACCTTTTTGATACCAGACTGGATAATTGCTTTTGCGCATTCGTTGCAGGGATAAAGCGTGACATACATGGTAGAACCATGCAAATCCTTTCCCGCGTTCAGAATTGCGTTCAGCTCCGAGTGACATACATACATGTATTTAGTATTGAGATTTTCACCTTCTCTCCCCCAAGGCATAATGTCGTCACCACATCCGATGGGCATTCCGTTATAACCAAGGGATAGAATTTTATTGTCCCGTACAATACATGCGCCAACCTGACTGTTCGGGTCTTTGCTTCGCATTGCCGAGAGTTCTGCAACTCCCATAAAGTATTCATCCCAAGAGATGTAGTCTTTTCTTTTATCGCTCATTCCCGAAGTTCCTCTCTTTCCTTAAATAGTTTTGCTCTGTGTGCAACAATAGCATCACGTACTTCGAATCTGTCGTATGTTTTTGACCAGATAGCCATATCCAACAGAAGCTCTTTCGAGAAGATTGCGTTTACCGGAAATTCCGGGAAGATTTCGCATTTTCTCACTTTTAAGTTTTTATTCACTTCAACTACCGGAGTTTGTCCGAACAGTTTCGTGATAACCTCGCTTGTTGGTGTATCTGCGTTGCAATCTGCAGACAGTCGAAAGTACGTCTGAAGGTCATGTTTGTTAATCAGAGCAAGTTCCAATGAGCTGATGTGAACAAGTTCCTTTTCAAGCGCTCTGACCCACACAAACATGTAATGTGTTGTTGCACTGTAGCCGTTTCTTTCCTGTGCAAACCAACCAAGGTGGTCCTTTGTTCGATTGCAAGTTAGTTCACAGCTAAAGGTATCGAGGTTTCTGTCCCAATAGTGTGTTGCGCATTTTTCATCAACCCAAAGGATTGAGTCCGTATTGGGTGAGTGAAGCATAATGTCAACTCCACGCTTATCGATTTTTTCGTCGTTTGGTCTTTTGCAACGAAAGCCCTCTTTTTCATAAATCGAATCTAGTAAGAACTGTACGCGTTTATCAACGCTCTCGTCGCTTTTTCTGTTCGAAAATTTCATAAGTATGGGCAAGGAGACCCGCGACTTCAGTCATGGGAAAATTGCCCGTTCACATCCTTCCTAGTTTTCTTTAACAACCTTATAGCGGCTTTCAACCTGATAATCATCGCCATCCCAGCAACGAACCACAAAGTCGAAATCGTCTTGGTCCTCATCGACTGCAAAGAAGACGCTTTCTGCACTACCGTTGTTTTCCCGGTTGCTGAAATTAAGCTCCTGTGCTGCCTCGAAAGCACTTAACTCTGCCGCCATATACGCCATCTCTTCTGTTGGATATGATGTCGGCAAGAATTCTTCCTCTGGTTCATGTGCGTTGCCGTAATAGTATCCGCGCTTCAAAATTTTATACATCTTTTGTGCTCCTTACATTTCTGGGTGTAACCCTTAGTCGTTTGGCAACATAATGTCGCATATGTGCCGATAGATATGTTCTGGGGCTTCAAACCTTGTCACTTCATGCCCCACCCATGTTCCGGTTGTGCCGTTAACTCCATTGCGAAGCTTGATTCCTCGTCCATTTTCTCTCTCCCACTCATGCAGATTGATAGAGTAATCATCCAAAAGAACGAAGCTATCATCCACATGGCAGTCAAAGAGAGTTTCAACGAAGGAAACCTTACTGCATCCGCATGGTACAAAAATACGGTGTTCGTTGTCGATTTCTGGGAGAAACTCGTTAAGCCATTCGCCTTTCTCATCGACAGATGTTTCGTTTTCTGGCATATACGCCGAAAGAACATAAACATCAACTTCTGGCTTACAGTTGATAATAAGTCGTATAGCTTCGACAACTGATTGATATGGAGGTAAATCTCGGAAATAATTCTTTTGAAGTAGCTCCTCCATTGAGGCCGCTAACTTCCAAGTTGCGAGTGTCCCATCCATGTCTACAAATAATTTAATTGCTTTGTTTTCCATTTTTTCACCTCAAATGCTTACGGTTGTGGTTTTTGCCTGTTTAGTGCGTCGTTCTTTTTCGGCTCGCAGCACTTCTTTCAAAGCCTCTTGGTTTACCGGAAGATATTCAATGGATTTAATCGCACCGAGTTCTTCATCTTCAAACCATGCAGACTTCTCACTCGGTAGAATGATGTCTCCTTTTTCATAAGAGACTTTTTTGCTTTCTGTTCGTATTGCCACCTTTGTGGTATGTGCAGAATGCTTGATGTAATCAATTGGATAGACTGCGCCGGAAATTTTATTTCCAACTTTTCCATCAACAACGACAACGTAAGCAATGGCGCTTTGTCCTTCCGAACTATCAAACTCACGGTAATAGTTCCAACGAATGTAGTTCGGAGTGTCCTTGATAAACGCATCACGCTCCGGCACACAAAGAGTGCCCATAGGTCTGCTTAGCCAAAGGAATGTTCTCTTTTCTTCTGGAGTGTCTGGATTTTTTGCTGCTTCGCGAAAGATTTTGATATCCTGCTTAAAATCCTCTTTGTAGAGCTTTGTGTTTTTGTTTACCACTGCACGAAGTGTGGCAATGATATCAGTTGTAGTTATCTGCATAGCGTTCACCTTTTTTTATTGACGTTTTCCATACGGAATACCCGTGAGTGCATCCAAATCACAATGGGAGAGTCTGGCATTGCACTCAGATTCAAGACTGCGACCAAATGTGATTTCAAATTGGTCCACGAAACGTTTCGCAGCTTTTTGGTACTCTTCTGGTGTCATATCAACATCCAACGTAATCTTTTCGTTTGCGGTGTTGTAGACAAAGACCATTTTTATGCACGAATCGTGCTTCAAAGACGGATGCCACTCTATGTAGCTTGTGATGAAATCATCATTCGTTCTGACTGCTTCATCCAATCCAAATGCTTCAACAACATCCATCCAGTCTATCAACACTCTGATATGTGTTTTTTCGTTTCTGATGTCTGTCATTCTGACGCAGTAAAAATTCAGAAAAGCATCCATATCTGCAACCTTTATGCTTTTTGAATTCCTAAATGTGTTCAGCATTTTGCTGTACGAAGACTCTTCCTCTTTTGCATTATCTGATTCTGCCTCGCAATAAAGAAGGTCAAATTCTTTCGACTGCATCTTGAAAATGTTTCCATTGTTGCCTTCCACGAGGTATTCATAAGGAGCAAGCGTTATCGTATTCTGCTCAAACTGTTGGCTGATGATTAGGGAGTACCCAAGTTTGTTTACTGTGTAGTTCATTTGGTACATTCTGTTTTGCTTTTCAATCAATTTTTGAATTTCACGAAAAGCACTTTCGTTGTCTGGGTCCCAGACAATTGCGATAATTGTGTCTCGCTTTTTGTACAATTTCACTTTTTCCTTCCTTTCTGTCACAATAATGTGACCATTAAAATATTTCCGTCTGTTGTGATGGATTCTTCTCGCACAAACAAAAAAGCAACTTCCACGATTTCTCATAAAAGTTACTTCTTATCTTTGAGTGGCTATCTTAAACGATTTGTTTTTTACTTTGTTTGTGCGTTAGTTATTATACCAACAGGTATTACAAAAGCCGCTCACCCATATTGGTGGACGGCTTTAGGCGTTAAATCTCTGAGATATGAATTGCACATTTCGCAGCTTCGATACATTTATCGAAGTTGTCTTCGATGTATTGAGCAATCGCGTCAAGTCGGACATTTAGCGATGTTTGATTGAACGATGTTCCGGTTTTGCTTTTGAACGAATGCTCTGCTTTGCGATATACTTCGTGTAGATATTCGTCAATCGCTTCCAGTTTTTTCACGTCGTTCTGAGCATTGTGCAGGAGATATGTTTTGTTGTCCGTTTTAAGAAACAATTTGCTCTCTCCTACAATGTCTCCGTACACACTGCAAGCAACATACCCGATTTTTGCATCAACGGGTAAATTGTTCCAAGTTCTGGTTGTTGTATGCGGTTGGAAATCACCTTTTCCGCCGTTGTACTCCCATTCGATAAACTTGCGAATTGTGAGCAAGTCGCCATCGTCGTTTATGATAAGCATAGTAATACCTCACACTTTGTAAATCCATGAACCAACTCGCACGACATCACATTTGTAACCCCAGAAGAGTTTTCGCATTCCTCTTACGCTGCCACTAATGTGAATACACGGGTTGTTTTGGATGTACTTGGAGGATTTACCCGTTCGCTGTTCATATTCTTTGCGTGAACGGTAATAATGCCCTGTCGTTTTCATGTTGCACCTCTCAGTCTGCCGTATAACCGTTTTTGGCGTATGCGGCAAAGCTTTCATCCAACTGCATATTGAAACGCTCGCCGATGTCAGCGTCCTTGAATTTACGGATTTTGGCGAGAGCTTTGGCGTAATTGATGTCATGCCCCTCTCCATAATGCCACAAAGCGGGATGACTTCCATGCCAATCCATAGAGCCGTTGTTTAATTCCAAACACTCGTGCAAAGGGAAATCACGCGTATCACGCGTATTATGCACGATATTAAAGCAGCTTAAATAACTGCTGCCATTAGAAAAACCAGTCGATTCGCGCATCGTAAAACCACCACCGTTCGTCGGTACATAACATTTAACTGAGTTGTAGCCTCGTTCTCCGCCTTGATTCCAAGTTTCGATGGTAATAAGTACGCCGGAATCCAGATTCGCCCATACATCGAAAACGTTGTTCTCATCAATGGGTTCGCTGTATTCCGGTTTAAAGCCTTGAGTTTTCAAGATTTCCTTGAACTCATCATACGGAACGGCTGTTCTACCGTTCTCGTCATAGTCCTGATAAAAATCGTACGCAACATTTTTTACAGTTGCGATATAATAGTTCCCCCTGTCAGAGAAGGACGTGACCTCTGCGAAACCGACATGAAGCCCTTTCTGGTTGGGAATGAGAATCACTTTGCCACATTCGCTATAGGCCATGAGTTTTCCGTTTTTCTTGCTTTTGCGAACTCGGACAATCGTTCCAATGGAAATGTCGTCGTTGAAAATATTGTTATTCTTGTTGCTTTCGGTGTTCATACATTACTCCTTCTGCCGCATGTTGCGACTATTAAAATTTTCCCGTCAGTTTTGACGGTTTCTTTGCACAAATAAAAAGGCTGCTTCTGTGAATCACGGAAACAGCCTCTCTTGTATGTGGGTTTTCTTGAATTCTTTGAAACTTTACATTATTTGTGCGAGGTTATTATACCAACATTGGAATCATCCCTTTGCGGATTCAACGCTCTTGGTAATGATAACGCTCCACTGTTCAGGGCAATAAGCCCTAATGTCTGCTCCAAACTCCATCAAAAGTCCGGGACTTAAAAGCGTTCTATCGCTGGCTTCCATGATGTCATCAAAGTAGATGATTGCAGGTTTTTTAGTAAGGCAACCAAGTATAGCACTGGCTTCTGCCAAACTCACCTGTTCGTTTTCGGCAACCTGCTTTAATAACATTCCAACAAAAGAGTTTGAACCGAGTTCTTTGCCTTTCAGTGAAATGTGAATGATTTCCGCTTTCTCAGATGTTGTGGGTTTTCCGGAGCTGAGAACTGTATCAATCAGTTTGCCCATGCTTTCTGTTCCTCCTCGGAAATTTTCTTTGTATGCCATTTCTGTCCAACAAAGTAAGAAACGGTATCGTGGTCTTTCATGTCGAATGCAAAAACGAGGACTGAACGACGATATTCTCCGCTCTCATTTGGGTCGCCGTGAAGCCAGAATTCGGCACACTCTGCATTGTCTTCAAATGCCTTTTTGAGCATACGTCTACCCTTCGGGATGCCGTTGCAAACACTGTCTTCAAAAGTCTCAACAGTTTCTTTCTTCTGTTTGTAGGTTTTAAATTCAAACTTACACATTGTTTCTTTAGCCCTCCTAATCACAAAGACTGCCAATCAAAATCGCAGAAATCTTCCCACCACTGGTTGTCTTCGATGGCTGTGTAGTTATCTGCCCAACCCCGGTTAAGAAGTTTTTGTGCCGTGCTGTGCAAACGAATCGGCTTGTATTGTGTAATCGGGTCACCCCAATCATCGTATGTAACGCAGGGAGCTGTCACATCATCCTCGTTGATTCCAAAGCGTTTTGCTTCTCCGAGCTGATATGCAATGACCATCATTTCGACAATACCGCAATCTGCAAGCTCTTCTTCTGTCGCAGAACAAGCTGTGCGAATAAAATTCAGAAGGTCATGATAAAAGATATCCCCTTCGTTTCCTTCATCGTACATAAAATAAGTTTCGAACTTTTCAGGTTCCTCACTCATGTACTCCATCATCTTGTTTTCTACTGCGCATTCGCGGCGATAAGTAGAGATAGAATAGTTTTTCGCGGGAGCCTTATTTTTCAGCCCATGTTTGGCGTAATGGCTGTAAGGGTTTTCATGGAATGAGCCATGAGTATATCCTTTTTTCATAAAGCCTTCTGCCGTGTGTTTGCCACCTACTCCCCTGCTTGCGCAGAGGTTGTGACGGCGTTTTGCTGCAACAAAGGTATCTTTACGCTTTTTGCTGCGGATTTTCTTTTGGCGCGTATGGGCAAGGCGCTCCGCATCCACACATTCGAGCTGTTTCCCAATCATATCATTGAGATTCTGCATCTTGTTAATCTGGATATGCCAGTCAAATTCATTTTTCATCATTTTTCTCTCCCTTTTTGTCTAAATGTTTTTTTGTCTTGTGTTAATTCTGTCTTTTGTATGGCGTTACAGTATTTTTTACAAAACGTTTTGCCTTTGCGCCATATGCGTTTGTATCCAGATATTTTTCGATTTGTCGAATTGCGAGCTTGTATCTCTGTAAAATATCTGGGAAAGTCGTAATTGCATCTTCTTCAACAGGAACGAAAACGCTCAATTCATACCAGTCCATTTTTGCGTTGTACGCAACAAGAATGCGAAGGTCATAGCATTGTGCGCATCCTTGCACTTTTCCGAGAACTTCATGAACTTCGCAAAACACCGTTTCGCCGAATTGAATGAATCCTGTGCTGAAAGCTTCCATAATGGTGTCATCTGAAAGTTCATTGTTGTACTTTTTTGCCGTATCGACAATCCAATCTTTGTCATAAATGGCGGTAATCAGCAGCCCATATTGTGGGTTCTTTTTTACGTTTGTCGAAATGACTTCTTCGCATAATCTGCAGTCGAAATTTTGCAGAGATGCAACAACCTTTACGACAGGAGGAAAGTTCTTTGCGTTTGCTATGTATTCGCCAGCATTGTTTATCCAGCATCGGTAATCAAATAGGTTCTTGTTGTTAACCATTTGAGTCTCCCTTACTCTTTAATCAGTTGGGCGGGACTGTCGCTTAAAATAGCGCTGATAAAGGCATCCCACGACGCATGCGTTACCGGCAAGTCATTTGCCCATGCACTGCGCTTTTCGATGCACCATTCGCCGTCTCCTTCTAAGTCAGCGAGCGAATCCACCATGAAGTTTTTCTGCATTATACGTTCCATTTTGTCATACGCACTGCTGTAAGTTGCGAACATATTCGGAGAAAATAATTCTCTGTTTACGACTTCCTGCAGAACGTATGTGATATAGCCCGCATCATCCGTTGCTTTCGGAACAATTTTTTTCGTGCGTTCTTTTTCAAACACGTCGCTCACAGTTAAGAAGTCTTTTTCACCACGAAAATATGGGTTCTTTGAAGAAAACGCAAAGATTTCTTTATCTCTACGAATAAAGCATGTGTATTCTTTTTTTCTTGCTTTTAATTTGTTTGCGAGTTCCATAAAGTACATTTTTTGGTCCTTTCCGTTGACATAGCAACATCTTATATTTACCTTTTAAGGCTTTCGTCTACACAAACCAAAAGGCAGCTCTCATGTGCATTAACTGCTCATAAAAGCTGCCTGTGGTGGATTTTCTTAATGTTTTTTGATTTTTATATGGTTTGTGCGTTGGTTATTATACCAACATTGGAAAATGCTGTTTCCGTTAGAATAGGAAAGGAACTTTCATCAGTAGCGAAAACGCTGTATCCATTAGAAGGATAATAACAGCAGAAACTCCACTAACGACCAAAACTACACCTGTCCGTTTTGTCGTTTCCTTAGCTGTGGGCCACGTGACCTTGGATGGTACTACCATTTCTTTAAGAAAATGTGGGATTCCGAAGATGAATTTTTTTGTTGCTTTAGCTGCTGAAAAAAACTTCTCTTTCGCTGACGATTTAGCCATTACAACACCCCCTTTGCGGAAAGCACATATACAATGGCAGTCAATGCGAGAATGATTGTCATTGTCACAATGACAATGCGGTTTAGGGTGTTTTTCTTTGTGTTAGTGACCTTTGACCGCATAGTTTCGTTAATGCCGTTGATGACGCTAAGATTGTCTCCCTCTGATTTGTCCATCAAAAGTGTTGCGGCAATTGCGAAAAGCGATGCAATGAAAAGGACGATGCAAATAGCACCTTTTAAAATGCTCATGGCACTCAATTTTATACCTCCTTCTTATCTTATGAAAGGAATCCTTCGTGGTGGCGTACAACCAACTGACTGTTCAAGGATTCAACAACACTCAATGCAACTCCTGTAACGATTAGTAAGCTAGTTCCTCCGAAGTGCATATTGAATCCCGTGATAGCAGAAGCGATAATCGGTACACAAGCAATCACAGATAAGACAAACGAACCGGAGCTTGCAAGAGAATGACATGCTTTTTCAAGGTAATCGCTTGTGTATTTACCTGCGCGAATACCCGGAATACTACCACCATTCTTTCGGAGATTGTTTGCCATTGCAATCGGGTCAAATGTGATACTGATGTAGAACAAGTTGAACAGGAAAATGAGAATCACAAAAACAACGACATACCACGGATTCGTAGAGCGCCAAGCATAAAGCGTAGTATACAACTTTGGATGGTCGCTAAATTTGATGAACATCAATACAATAGACGGCAGACTGCAAAGTGTAGACGCAAAAATGATTGGCATGACGCCCGACATAATCAACTTCAACGGAATATAGCTTCTCTGTGATGCGGAAGAATTGCGTCCATTTACTTTACCTGCATACTGAACCGGAATTCGCCGTTCGGCATCGCTTGTGTGGACGACGTACCATGTTGCCAAAAGCACAAATGCGACAATTCCGGGAATCATCAAATAATATGCTTTACTGACGCTTTGAGCCTTTGCAATAGAGTTGTTTACCAAAGAAATGACTCCGTCCCAACGAGAAACGATGCCCGTAAAGATAATCATTGAGATTCCGTTTCCAAGCCCTTTTTCATCAATCATCCAGCCAAGCCAGATGACGATTTGTGCGCCTGCAACAAGAACCGCCATAACAACGAGTGCTTCTGCGTACATTTTCCAACCGGAGGTGTACTTCATTGCACCATAGTTGCGCATCATCATAAAATAACCAAGCGCTGTGATGGCTGCTAAAGCACATCCAACATACTGAGTAATTTTATCAATCTGCTTTCTTCCGTTGAAATCCTTACTGATTTCTTCTAATTTTGGGATTGCAACTGTAAGTAGCTGCATAATGATGCTTGCGTTAATGTACGCTGTTACACCGATGGCAAAAACAGCGCACTGAGACAAAGCACCGCCAGAAATCAAGTTGTAGTAGTCCAGAATTGAAATGCTGCTGAACATGTTCTCAAGTGATGCGGTTGCGACGAATGGGATAGTGATGGCACACCCAAGTCGATAAATCAGCATAAAGAGCAATGTCCAAAGGATTTTCGAACGAATCTCAGGCATCATCAGACGGCTTACAACTGATGCCTTTTTGTGCTGACCATGCGTTTTCTTTTTTAATAGCTTCGATTTCAAGTTTGAGAACCTCCTCTTTTTTTACTTTTGCGAACCGCTTCGTTGCTGAAAAAATGAGCTGTTTTTGCTCTTTTTCAGACAATATCTTTGGCTCACATTCAACCTTTTTTCGAATTGTTCCATTTGCTAGGTAAAGCAGTACCCCGACATCGTTTGGGATTTCAGCTTTAACTTTTGAGTACATTTCTGCAGGAAGTGCATAGTAATTGCAGTGTCCCACCATATTGTGCCCATGCTTACTATGAAAATCGGACACGGATATTTTTATTTCTACACAAGTTATTACCGTATCTATTTCGTAATCATGGTTTGTTTTATGGTATTTGCAAAATTTGTTTGTACACGTTCCTTTACAGAAATCTGGTGTTGTTGTGTCCTTTGGACAATCAGCTTCTCTTGCCCACTGCTGGATATTTGGTGGTGTAAATTCACAGTCGTTGTTAAGAAGCCTTTCCAATTTACATTTCTCTGTTTTGTTTTCCTGAACAAAGCATTCTTGTACTCTCACAAAGTCGATAAGCCCGCCTTTTATCGTTCCGTTTTCTACCGGAACTTCCAATGCGTCTATTCCCTTGCGAAAAGAATCTGTTCGATATCCACCATAACTGTTTGGATTCCATTTCTGCAATGCTAATTCGATTTGTTTAGTGAGTTCTGTTTTCGCCATGATTACTATGTCTGTAATTTTCCTTTTCGGTAAATCATTTTTCCGCCTTTGTCCGGGATGTCATAAGGAAAAGCGCCGTCTACAATGCGTTTTGCGACGCGCTGACCCGTAGCTGACATATAATACTGGTTGATACGATTGCACGTTCGTGTGTACGCATATCGCTGAATACTGCTACATGTTGCCTGTCCCCTTTTGTATTTTTGCAGTTCATCACGCAAATTGATTGCTTGACATTCTCCCCACGGCTAAAGCGGGGGGATTCCTGCATCAACCACCACTGCGCAGCAACCGAAGCTGTTGCGTCTTACACGATGTCAGGCAGGCGTTACTTCCCGTGTGTCCCACGGTACAGTATGTATTAGTTTAAGCGGACTTTTCAAGCCCTTTACGCAAAATGTTAACGGCAGCGTTCTTGTCACGGTCATGAACCGTGTGACAAGACGGGCATTCCCATTGACGGATGCTTAGGTTCTTAACAGCCACATTCTTATAGCCGCAGCAACTGCATGTTTGGCTGCTTGGATAGAATGTAGGTACACGAATTACTGTACAACCGTACCAATAGGCTTTGTACTCCAGCATACTAAAGAAAGACGACCACGAAACACTGGAAATAGCTCTTGCAAGTTTATGATTACGAAGCATTCCCTTTACATTAAGGTCTTCGATGCAGATGGTTTGATTTTCACGCACTAGCATAGTAGACTGTTTTTGAAGGAAATCGTTTCGTTGATTAGCAATCTTTTCATAAGTAGCAGCAACTCTTACACGCTGCTTCTCACGATTGTGAGAGCCTTTCTGTTTACGAGCTAAGCGCCGCTGTTCGCGAGCGAGTTTTTTGGCTTTCTTCTCCAAGTATTTGGGGTTATTAACCACAGTGCCGTTACTATCGGAATAGAATTCTTTGAGTCCAACATCAATGCCTACTGCACAACCGTTGTTTGGCATAGGCTGAGGGTCATATTCTACATTAAGAACCACGAAATATTTACCGGTGGCTGTACGCACTACCGTTGCGTTGTGAATTGTACCAATCTCCATAGACTGATGAACTTTCATCCAACCGATTTTCGGTAAGCGAATACGCTTATTAGAAATACGGATACCGTTACCAATGTTAAGTGTACGATATGACTGCTTAGAGCTTTTCTTACTCCTAAATTTTGGATGTGCAGCCCTATGCTCAAAGAAGTTTGTGTATCCGGCATCAAGGTTTCGCAGCGCTTGCTGCAAAGCAATGGAATCCACCTCTTTAAGAAATGCGTAATTTACGTCCTGCTTGAGCGCTGTCAGCATAGCAGACGTTTGTTTGTAGCCACACTTCTCCCCACTTTTGAAAGCGTCTTCCCGCATGGCAAGACCTTTATTGTAAATGAGCCTGCTGCAACCGAGAGTACGGTCAATCAGATTTCGCTGCTCCCGGTTTGGGTAGATTCTAAATTTTACACCCTTTTGAAATACCATTTTTATTTTACCATTTAAGCAAAAGTTCGATTATGTTGTGCCTTATATCCCCATAGCTAAAGCAAGGGGTATTACGGCACTCTCGATAAAATCTGATGTATATTTCCATTTTGTTATGCTATTGAATACCGTTTTCGTGGTATCCTCGACCCACATCTTTCGACCAAATACTTGTTCCAAATGCATTGCGAAAAACTCGTCTTCACTGTAGGCAATAACTGGTTCGTTTTGCAAAGGAAATTGATTCTGAGCGACATCATGCCAATCACTCATTTGGGTTGGTGCAGGTAGTGGGATTTGCACTTTGCCTTCTACATCGACATGAATACCACTCCCCTTCTCTATCCAATCCCCCTTTTCTTTGCTTTTCGGGTCTTTTTCAAGCAAAAGTATCTTCGTATCACTTTGAAGCAAAATGTATGCAGCATTGTTTTCGATTTTGATGCCGGATTTTGGCTCATGTTCTTTTAGGATTTCCTCTATTTTATCGGAAAAATCTAGCCACATTTTTGCATTATCCGAATCACCTAATGATGACATTCCGCCAAAGTAAATATGTTCTTGGATATTTTTTAGGATGCTGTTTAGTGTATCCGTTGACATTACATGCAGATACTTCTCAACGAATGATATAACCTTTTGGGGAATCTCTGTTCGTTGACCCAAGCAAGAACGAATAGCACAAATACATAGTAGACCGAAATCATCAGTCGATGGAGAAATTTCTATACTGTTTTCTGAAACCGCGTTTTCAGCCATTCGTAATTTTCCTTTGAAATGTTTGCTTGATTACCTTCTGGTGCCTCTCTGTACTTTACTTCAACTTCTTCGTCAGTTGCAGGTCGTGGCGGACGATGTTTTGAAACAATGTACGAGTAACACATAGTGGTAAGCCATGTGATATCGCCTTCATCAATCTGGTCAAATTTCTGAACAGTAACCGTAACATCTACGCCAGCCATTCCTGCGGCGATGAGCATTTCACGTGTGTGGTGCGGCATTGAGAAGCGATTCTGGTCATAATATAAACGGACTTTTCCGTTAAGTCCGATGGCATTGACGGTATCAATTGCCCACCCGATTCCGGTGCTTGCATGGGAAAAATCAAAGAATCTAAGGTTCGCGGGCATGGATTCCGTATACTTGCTTGGGATTTTATAGTCAATCAGGACAGCAATGTGCTCTGGGTCCCGAATGAAATCTTCAATATCTTTAAGGATAAATGCGGTTTTCCCTGCGCCGGGTCGTCCGGCAATGACATTGATGAATTCTGACATTAAATTTTTCTCCTCTTGTTGGTTGAACTGAGTCAGTTTATTGTGCCGTCAGTTGGTGCCATCAACAGTTCTACTTCCGATGGCTCAACTGGTGTGACTTGTTTGATTGGTACTCCATATGTTCTTGCTATATCTTTTCTTATATTTTCAAGTTCGTCAATTTTGATTGATTCTGCTTCCCTGTCAAGAACAATGTGTCTACCAATGTAATTGGGTGGTGCATCTGTTCCCGGTTGAGCACCAATACGAAAGTAAATGTCTATTGATACTATCGCGTATTTGCTGTTAATGAGTAAGTCGGAGCTGCTATTTTGCATTGCTAAACCTCCAGAGAACAATAGCGCCATGATTGTGGTGCGCGGCTAATATGAAGGTCTTGGAGTGTTCCATCAATAGGAACTACATTCTGTACATTCCACCCGTATAAGCGACCAGATGTTCGTCCGTAATTATAGAGTTCTTTGTAAGACAAGAACCCTTTTGAGCAAAACTCTTGCGTCACTGTCGGCATATCTGTTCCGTCAATGATAACAGGAAGTTCAGTAAAGCAATCCAAATCTTTGATAGAATCACACACAAAGGCGGCTACGATTTTACCAGAGCCGCCCTCCTTTTTTGTTTCGTAGCAAAGAACTGTGAATGGATATTCGAATTCCCACGGTCTTGTTTTTCGGACCTCGATTGTTTTCTCGCCAGCGAGGATTTTATCCAGCCATTGCTTTTTGATGCTCAAAAGAACAACTTTTCCATTGTTCTGGTTGATTGAATCACGAATTGTCGTCGGTATCGTCAACACTGTTGTTTTCCTCGTTGTCGTTATCACACAATTCTGGACGTGCCGTTAATGCACCCCTAAAATACTCTGTAATGCTACTTCCACTTTCTTCGATGTTTGAAATGAAGATGGCTGCAGATGTTTCATAGTCGGCACGAGAAATTCCCGTCTCATGGTTGAAGTCAAGGAATTCATGTTCAAACTGCTGTCCCAACTCAATGAGAACACTATCCTCTAACTCTTCTTTAAACTCATCTTCTGTTCCATCGTAATCTACTCGGAAACTTTCTTTTCCATCGTTTTCGATAAAGGCTGAAACGGCGTTGTTTACAGCGTCGCTTACAAATCCTGCCGTTTCCATAGCCATTGCATCGCAGAAATCATCATCAATGCGTTGGCTTAAATCAGGAATCTCCCCATCAAAAAGTGGCATGAGCTTCATTAAGTAATACCGATACAGAATTACCATGCTTGCGTTGTTGAGGTCGAAATTTTTAATTACCTCTTTCAGCTTTTCCTGCTTCTTTTCGTTACGAATTACTTCAAAATTATAATTTGCTTTCATTTTTTTTCTTTTCACGACTTTCTTTCAATTTGCCTGCCAGCATCTTTCCGCGTTCGGACAGCTCTGCACGCTGTTTATCAGTGAGAATTCGCGGCGGTCTGATTTTAATCCATGTTTTTGGGAAGGTTGCTTCTACTGCTCCGCTTGGATATTCCTTGATTTTCACTTCGTCTGGCCTTTCCTTTGCGAGGTCACGAAGCATCTGTTTTTTGTGAACATTTAGAGTGTAATAAGACGCTTCCTTTTCTCCGTTGTTGAAATTGATGATTGTTTCAGTTTCATACGCAGAACTGAATGTTGTGCGTTCATCTTCCGTGTCTTCGTTGTCATCATCGTAGGAGGTATCTAATAACGTGCTTTCAGTGTCTAAATTTTCCGTTCCGATGTTGTTCTCCTTTTTGACGTCCATAAGTAGACTCCTTTCTGTTTTGATACCTTTATTATATCATTTTATAAACTGCCCAGCAACCGCTTTGACTCTATATACGCCACTCTCACATTACAAAAAGAAAAGCCCCCACAGTGTTGCTTTTGCGCAACGCCTGTCGGGGCGATATGTATATTTCTTTTTACAATCCAAGCTGACAGAACTTCAATTCTGCCTCATCATATTTGTCGTTTTGCATCAAGGTTACGACTTCTTTGAGTTTCAGGTAATCTTCTTCATTGAAAATGCGATACCAAAAGATTGTAAACTCTTCTTCAATGGTTCCTCTAAAATCAATAAATCCCTGTTCTGGTTCTGGATAAAACAAGTTTCCTTTGGTGTAGAATAACCGGTGGTTCATTATCATTTCTTGGATAGTCTCAAACGCTGTGTCTTGTGGCCCATAGATTTTCGTGTAACGTCCATCAGACTTTTCGAGTAGACGAAGGACGTTTTTAAGCAAGTTGTTGGCTGGTTCTGGCTGTGGGTCTTTCCGATGAATAACAAGATGTTCTTTTCCGTCTTTGCGCATCATGACAGGATACATTTGACATGTTCCATAGTATTCATCTTTTACGGTAATTGGTCTTTTTTCGTAGATTTCAATTGACATATAAAGCCTTTCTGCCTTTCATGAGTTTTCGGGGTGTTGTGTCATTTTTCCTTCCTATCTTTTATACTTCTATTTTACAATAACTCAGCACTATGGTCAACGGGTTTGTGTTTCCAATAAAGCGCGAAAAAGCATTTCCAAAGCACAAATGTAAAAGGCAGACCGCAATTTTCTTGCAATCTGCCTTTTACATTTTGATGGATGGTAAAAAAGAGAATGTTACGAGGGAAAGGCGGGATGCGGTCCCACACGGTAATGGCGTTACCGTTGTTACATACACTTTCCCAGAAGTGAGACTACCTAATGCCACTTAGGTAGTCTCGTTGGGGTTAATGCATTTTCACAGTATGTATCGGTCTCAAACGTTTCTACTGAGGTGTTTTTTACAACAATGTCGTCCGGAGCTGTATTGCTTTACTCGGCTACAACTTCATCGGTTGTAACAGGCTCTTCAGCCGCCGTTTCTTCTGCTACATCATGAGTGACTTCCTCTGTCACGTCTTCAGTTTCTTCAGAAACAGGCTCTTCCTCTGCGGGTTCTACAGCTTCCGGTTCGGGAATCGTCTCTTCAGGGATGACTTCTGTTGGTTCCTCTACGATTGGTTCCTCTACGATTTCCGGCAAAGCAGGTTCGATTTTATCACTTGCAGCACTTGCAACGTAAAGAGTGTCGTTTACCGTCTCGGAAGGAATTTCAACGGTTCCGTCTTCGGACGCGCCATCTTCCTCGCTGTCATCGGTGAAGTAGATTTCTTCATCATCGATAAGAGCTGCCGCTTCGTCGTCAGTGTCAGTCACGTTTTCCGGCGATTCACCGCTTTCAACCATGTCCTCGCTGTTCAACTTTTTGCTTTCGGTGTCGTTGGCGTCGTTGCTGTCTTCAGTGTTGTCGCTTTCCGTTGTATCTACCTTGTTCTCAGGAGTTACAACATCTTCGCTCGTTTTCTCAACTTCTGCGTTTGCAGTGCTACCCTCATTTGCCTTATCAGCCTTATACTCTACCGTTTCTTCCGGCTTATCCGGCTCTTCTTCTGCGTCATTGTCTACTGCGTCGTCAACGGGCTTGTCGTTGTTAACTGCAGACTGAGCGCTGGTGGTGTAATTCGGGTCACGGATGAAAATCTGGATGCCGAAAACACGTCCATTGTACTCTTTCAACGCGCAGACCATGCCGTTTGCATCAGGGTTCACGATGGCAGCAAGGTGACCTTCAGACTGAGTCCAGAGGTAGAACATGTGTCCTTTTCCGTAAATACCTGCATCATCTGCAGCGTTTTCGCCCCATGCCCAATCAGATTTATCCCCCAAAGCCGTTCCAGCGCTGGAGTGGTCTGGGCGTGTGTGGGCACCCCACTTACCATCAATCGTTCCGTAATTGATATAGTTCTGCAGAAGTTCTTCTACGCGAACATCGGCGGCATACTGAAAGTCGGAGCGATATGCCAGCTCGCTGTAGCCATACTTCGTGCGTAGAGCATTGGTTCGCTCGAAGATATCCTGCTCCCACTCTTTCTGGTTGTAACTGCTATTCAGGTCACAACGATTGCAGAAATTGTTGCCTGCCGAATAGTCATGTCCCAGCGCGGCAATTTCCTCGGTCTTGGTCTCGTTGCAGACAGTGCAAGTAAACGTCTTCACGCCCTTGCCGTCGCAAGTGGGTTCAACCGTGACCTTCCCGGCATCCCATTTGTGCTCATTCGTCTTCGGAATAACACGAACCTGCTCGGATGCACCACAAGAGGTGCAGACGCGGTCAACATGACCCTCTTCCTTGCAAGTTGCTTCCGTGGTGTGCTCAACCCATGCATGACCGGTTGCAGGAACAATCGTGTCGTCATAAGACTTTGCAGGGTTTTCAATGCACTCATGGTGGGTATAGCCGTCAGTGGTGCAGGTAGGAGCAACAACGGTGGTCTTGAAGGTATACTTCTTTGCAGGAATGGATTCCGTGTAGGTGTCACCACAGGTCTTGCAGGTAAACGTCTTAATGCCGTCGTTCTCGTAAGTCGGTTCCACAGTTACAACGCCATCGTCGTAGCTGTGTCCCAGAGCAGCAATTTCCTCGGTTTTGGTGTGGCTCTTGTCGTGAGCACAGGTGTAGGTACGGACGCCCTTTTCAGTGCAGGTAGGAGCCTTGGTGACCTCACCATCGCCCCAATCATGACCCAGTGCCGGGATAACCTCGGTCTTGGTTTCGTTGCAACCATCGTGAGTGCAACGATAAGTCTTTACACCATCTTCATTACAAGTGGCTGGCTTGGTAATTTCGCCATCATTCCAAGCGTGACCAAGGGGAGCAATGTCTTCCGTCTTGGTATGATTCTTGTCATGAGCACAGGTATAGGTACGAACACCCTTTTCGGTGCAAGTGGGAGCCTTGGTGATTTCACCATTACCCCAATCATGACCCAGCGCCGGAATAACCTCGGTCTTGGTTGCGCCATCGCGAGAGCAAGTGTAGACTTTAACACCGGTTTCGTCACAGGTGGGTTCCTTCGTCACAACTCCAGCATCCCAATCATGACCAAGAGCGTCAACATAATCGCGCTTTTCGGTCAGATTTTTATCTTGGTCGCAAACGTAGATGGTATAGCCCTTATCATTACATGTAGGAGCAATCGTGTCGCCCTTGTGCCAAGTCTTCTCAACAAGAGGAATGATTTCGGTGCGAGTTGCGCCGCAATCCTTGCATGTATAGGTCATGATACCGGTTTCGTAAATGGTAGCAGTCTTGGTAACCTTGCCGTCGTCATAGCTGTGAGGCAACTTATTGGTATACTCACCCTTGTAGGTCAAGCCGGGAACCTCATTGCACTCATAAACGGTATAACCCTCAGAGGTGCAAGTTGGCGCAACAACTTCCTTGATATGGTAAGTCTTATCCAGCTCTGGAATTTCCTCGGTTCGAGTCTCGCCACAAGTCTTGCACTTGAAGGTTTTGATACCCTTTTCGAAGTATGTGGCTTCCTTGGTGACAACACCTGCATCCCAATCATGTCCAATTGCAGGAACATAATTGTCGTTGTAGTTCATACCACCCCACTCGTTGCAAATGTGCTCGTCATAGCCATCGGTGGTGCAAGACGGCTCATGTTTGCGGACGGTAAAGGTGTAGGTCTGAGATGCTTTCTTCTCCGTGTTGCCAGTCGTGGCGTTTGCGCTCTGCTGAGCAGGTGTAGCCACAACAGGTGCAACAGGCTTAGTCGGCACAGCCGGATTCGTAGCGGTGTTCTTACCATTGCTCGTGGAATTGCTGTTCGATGCATTCTGGTTCGTGTTGGAAGTGTTGCCGTTGTCTTTGTTGGTGTTGTCCTTTGCCTCGGTATTTTCTTTGCCTTCCTCGGATGCGGCATCCTTTTCGTTCGAAGTGTCTTTCGGCGTTTCCGTGCTTGCGGAAGCGCTGTCTTTGCTTTCCGCACTACTGGATTCGCTCTGGCTGGTTTTGGTTTCTGCAGAAGATGCGGTTGTACTGTCACTCTTGGCACCACAGCCCGTGGCAGCAAGTGCTACCGTAGCCGCCATCGCAACGGCAACCGCGCTCTTCGTCATACGAAATTTCTTACGCATTGTTTGAACATTCTCCTTAATTTGCTGTTTGTTGTTGTATTGTTACGAATATTTTAAACAAATCATCTGCTGTATGGTTTACACTTTAAACTATCAGCCGATTTGTTTCAACTGATTGAGCACGAAACGCAACTTAATGCGCACCAATTTGTATATCTAATTGTATATTGATGCGTTCTTGATATGCGCTCGCCAAATTATTACTGCATTTTAATCACATCCGATTTCTATAGGTGAATTTTATGGGTGAACAGTTTTTGTTCACAATCCTGTGGTGGGACTACAGAGATTCGAACTCTGAACCGAGCGGTTATGAGCCGCCAGCGCTAACCAGTTGCGCCATAGCCCCATATCTCATAGAACATAGCTCGCGTTATGGTACTTTTCACGGGAAAGCCTTTGTCCTTTCGATGTATTTATTGTACCATATCGTGTACTATTTCGCAACCGCTTTGTGCTTAATTAAGAGCGCAAAAAGGCTCCCGCGTATACACGGGAGCCTTTGACTCGCTTTTGCTGTTCTTGTTTACGTGCGCCACCAATATGCTGCTGCTTCATCAGCCACATGGAGTATCCAAGCAAGAGTATTGTGTTCGTAGCACTCTCCAACGGCAATTTCGTAGCCAGCAGTAAAACCCATGTGGTTGTTGATTGCCGCCATTTCCTCAATGGACAGTTTGATGTGTTGAGCAAGTAAAAACACGGATTTTTCACCGTGCCCATTTCCACCAACAAATACGGTTTCTTCACACTGGTAGAACGGGACTTTTTCCCACTGTCCTGTTGCTTCATTTTTCTGGTTTTTTGTTCCTACCTTATAGAAATTTGTTTTGCAAATATCATGAAACAAAGAAACCAGATACAACTGCTCTTCTGTAAAAAGCGGAGATTTGCGCTCTGTATCGTCGGAGCTGTAATTGTATGTTCGAGCCAATCTTACGGTTTCTCGCGCCACATTAAGGCTGTGTAGGCACAATCCACCGGGTTCTGCACAGTGGAATCTTGTGGATGCCGGAGCTGTAAAAAAGTCTGTTTCATTTTCGAGCCAGTTCATCAGTTCGTCGATACCGTCTCGATGAATATTCTTTGAAACGAGGTTTTTAAATAACTGCTTTTGTGCCTCGATGTCGATTGCCATATCTTTTCCCTTTCTGCAATGTGTACATTTCGTAGTATTTGCTTACATATTACAATTTGTTTTTTGCAACTATCCACTCGATGATGTTGTCTGTGCATGAACTTACAACATCATTTACGGTTGGTGTTTTGCTTTTTGCATAAATTGTGTCAGTGATTGTTTCAACTGTACAAAGTTCTATCGGGTACTGAACAGATGTGAGGAATTTACGGCAAAGGACCTCTACATCTCCCCTGCTCAGCTCTTTTACATGATGTTTAAAAGTAAACCTTCTTACAAGTGCTTCATCAAGGACATCCGCTCGATTTGTTGTTCCGATTAGAATAACATTGTTGCTCAGTCTATCAAGTTCTTGCATTACGGCAATGGTAATTCGGTTCATTTCCGAAACGTCAAAATTTTTTCCGCGCTTACTTCCGATTGCATCAATTTCATCAAGGCATAGGACGCAAGAACTCCGGTGACAATAATCAAAGACTGTTCCAATATTCTTGGATGTCTTTCCGAGTGCCGAATCTATAACTCCGGATAACTTTAAAAGCACGAATGGTAAGTCTGCCTTGTATGCAATATACCGCGCCAATTCGGTTTTCCCTGTTCCGGGGGCACCTTCTAATAGAAGCGAACACGTATAATGAATGCCAAGTTCTTGTAATTGCAAAGCTGCCTTCCGAACTGCAAACAGTTTATCAATCACTTGTTTTTCACTCTCTCGCAAAATGAATCGGCTTTCAGGAAAATGCCGCACATCTTCTGCGATTGCGATTTCTTTCATGTTGTACGGAAGCTCTATTTGTCCGATTTGCCTCACAGACATTTTTCGTAGCATTGTTTCTTTGAAAACGCTATCCTTGGCAGTGTTCGTGTTATCCAGAATGATTTTCACCTGTTCTTGCGCTTTGCGGATATCTCCATCAACAACGTATTGTATTAGGTTTTGCTCATTTGCATTCATACCGTGCTCACCTCCTTTGTCTCCGAGATTTCAACTTAACCGCGAATCATCATAATTGCCGCAATGCCAGCAAGAAGCGTACTAAAGACCATCATGCCAAGAGACAGGTAAATCGCCAGCTTGTCACCTTCAACACGACCATAGTTGCTCACAGTGTCTTTATAAAGATGATAAGAGAAAAGCAAAATGCCTGCAAGTACGCCAAAGCCAACAACGATTCTAAAAACGTTCATAAATAAAATACCTCGTTACAATGTTTTCTTTTGATTTATTATGTTACAAGAAATGCCGGATGACAAAAATGACACCCGGCATTTGTTGGCAGTTTATTGTCATACCGGACGGTGGCGAGGAGAAAGGGATTCGAACCCTTGGACCGCTGTTAACGAGTCACTGGTTTTCAAGACCAGCTCCATAAACCTCTCGGACACCTCCCCAAGAATGTGCGCAGCCGCCTTCGCCACTCGCACAATATTTGTATAGCGGCTTAACCTATACAGTATTATCATCAGGATATCTATGCCCAATCGCAGCGTGCTGTATAGATTCTTTCGTGGTTTGTCATAGGAGTCGCTGCTAAAAATGACGCGCAAGATACGCAACCGCCTTCGCCACTCGTATCAAAACCCAATTTCTATAGCGGTTTTGCATTATCAGCTTTTCTACCTTTCATACAAAAGGTCCGGGCGACTGATAGATGCATTCGTGGTTGTGTTTTGCAGAAAGGAACGCCCAGCATGATTCGTCTAACGACAACCTCAAGAAGTCGCCAACTCTCACATCGAGTGGCGTAGCGTGTCCGTTTGTGTCGCTCCGTCTCTCGATGTATTTATTATATCATTGTATGTATCACTTCGCAACCGCTTTTGCGCTATTTTTTGCGTTATCTGTACAACCTTTTTGCAAACACTCGATACAATCGCCTGTTTCACAGAGTAGTTCGTTATTAAGCAGCAACCCCATTACCGCAAAACGTAATGTATGGATTTTGCCATCCATGTTTATCGTCTTTACTATGTTTTGCAAACGCACGATTTCCTCTAGTAAAGTAAGGTGCTTGTCTGATAAATAAAAACTAACTTGTTTTGACATTCCACCCATACTTTTAGAAGGTAGGTGCTTTTCTATTTCTTCTTTTGTGGGGATTATGTACCACCTCTCCCCTCCCCTATCAGCCTTCGTGATGGTTTTATATTTGCTCGAACCATAAACAACACAATACTCTATTCCAACTTCTGCAACCTTATTTAATTCATCGGCAAGCATTCGATTGGCTACAGTGCCTGCCTTTTCGCCACGGTACGCTGCTTCACTGTCAATTACATCATAAACTGCGGAGCATAGTCGGATAGGTCTTCGGTTTGGCTTTTCTGCGCTCAAATTCATTACCCTTCGTCCTGTCTTTGTGCTTTTTCAATCATTTCCTTTAGAACTGTTGCTGTTTCGATAACTTCATTTAATGCATGAATATCCTGCTCAAGAACTTCCGGCGACTGTTTTTTTAGGGATTTCACATAGTTTTTGCGATTGATAATTGCATCAAGTTGACTTTTAATACCCGGTGCTTTTTTCTGAACGACGGTCTCCGCAGCGTTCTTAGACACCTCTGCCCTTACTGTTTTTTTCTTATCGTTCTTTTCCTTTGCAGCCTGATTCTTATTATCGTACTCAAACTCTTCCATCTGCTTTTCGCTATTATTTGCTTTCGCAGCAGCATACTCAGCAGCTTTTTCATTGAGCGTTTTCAATCCTGTTTCATAATCTTCCAGAGCTTTTGCGAACATTGCATCGAGTTCTTCAAAAGTTCCAGCCTTGGTTGCAGCAAACAACGCCTCACGGAATGTGATGTGTAGGTTATCACGCCGTACCTCAACGCTGTTGCGCTCGTCCGGTCTGTTTGTATCAGAAAAGCAATCAACAGTAAATAACCTTTGCAACCTTTCAGCAATTTCCATCTGCTTCCCATTTGGAAAATGCAAGTAGATATCTGCTTCGCTTCTGCTTACATATCCGTTGTCCAGCAATTCTTTAAGTTCAGCGCAAAGGTTTCTTTCTGTTCTGATGTCCCTATCCAGCGTTTTGGTATTTTCCGGACTCAGGCTCTTGATTGTTTTTTTTGCTTGTGATTCTGTTAGATTGTATGGGCTTTTTTGCAGACATTCAATAAAGCTTACCAATGCTTTCCGGCGAATCTTTTCATTGCCGAATCCGCCGCGAACCTGAAGGTTGGCACTGTAAAGCAAAACCTTTTTCTCGTTATCTGTTAAATCACTTGTGATAACGTTGCAATGCTTTACCGTATTCCAGCTTGCGTCTTTTTCTTCCAGATATTTAAGAGCACGATAGCGACGTTCACCGGAAATCAACATATACACCGTATTCTTGCCTTCCTGCTGTGGCAGTACGACAAGATTGTGCATCAGCCCATTCCTCTCAATATCTTCCGCAAGAGTTCTGATATCCTCATCGTTATCATCCTGCCGGAAGACTTCGTTATCTGGATTGAGCCTTATATCAGAGAGCATGATGTCTCTGCTGGCGTACTCGATAGTTTTGTCGTTCACGAGTTTGCTGAGCAAAAGTTCTCCCGCTTCATTATTATTGCAATCCATGATTGCTTCCTTGCTCGGCATGACAACTTTCTTTGCGTTGGCCTTCGACGGCTTAGTTTTCATACCCATTTCAGTTCTCCTCCAGCTTATCAAGGCGCTCTTTCAATTCCTTGTAAAGAGCGGCATAGCTTCTGCCTACTGGCTGCGTTCTCGCTGAATAGCAGACCGGCACGCATTTTCTTACAGAACTTTTGACTGCCAAAGCCATCGGGATTTCCGCCTCAAAGAGTGCGGAGCCAAGTTCTGACTTACACTCCTCCCGCGTCTCACGCGTTGCTGCGCCTTTGTCTACCATCGTAAGAACTACACCAATACCTTTGAGTCTGGACGCCGGGTCCTTGCTCAACTTACTGCAAATCGAATAGGTACGAAAAGCGGAGTCTTCGGAAAAAGCATCACACTGCATTGGAATCAGCACATAATCCGCAGCCGCGATGGCATTGGAAAGTATTTGGCTGTCACGAGTTGGCTGCGTGTCGATGATGATATAGTCGTAATCATCGCGTACTTGGTTCAAAAAATAAAGAAGGAAGTCTCCCATGCTTGATAGCTTTTTGGGGTCTTCGTCTTCAAATTGCTGTGCATCCTCATATAAATCCTGCAATCTCTTATTGATACGAGGCGTTTGACTGCTTGCTGGTATCATGTCTACATTTTCGTACTCGGTTTCTACTATGTAGTCTCGTGTATGGGTGTACCTGAATCCGTCAAACAAATCATATAACGCTTTTCCGTGATAAATACCACTCGTAATACTGTTTCCACCAGAAAGAGCAAATGTCAGGTTTCCCTGTGGGTCTGTATCAACACACAGCACTTTTTTGCCCTCATCCCCCATCAGATATGCAAGGTTGGAGGCCGTAACTGTTTTTCCGGAGCCACCTTTTTCAATGGCAATCGTTATAATTTTTGCGCCCATTTTTATCTCCATTCATTTCACAAGTAAATTTTGTAAGTATAAAATTTCTGTTGCTATCTACTCTTTAATTATAGCATGTGAGGAGGTAATGTCAACAATATATAGGAGATAAATGTCGCTGCCTTCTATAAGTAAAAACGCTCATCGCAAATGTTTCTGTTGCTCCTATATTTATAACAGCCTCCAATATTTTTATTGGTTATGTGCTGAAAAATCCATTTGCAAGTAGAGGATGTACATAAACAACATTCGTTTCTTCCGTCCAGAAAGCAAACACGCTTGTTTATATAAAAAGCAAAACGCAAGAGTTAATAGTTTCTGTTGCTCCTTATTTTTACACAAAAAACACTCCCGTGCCGTCTGGCTGCGGGAGTGTTTGTAAAATTAAAGAGAATATGGAAAAGCATTTCTCATTCGTCAAACTGATTCATCCAATGTTGGTTAAACATATCAGCCTGTCCGTTCTCTATCACTTTTAGTTTTTGCTTTCCGTCTTCAATAATCTTAACATCTTCAATCGCATTAACTACGATAGCTGCATTGTATTGCGCTGACTTCAACTTGCCAGCATCTCTTTTTTCAATCATCATTTGAGCCATGCCGACAACCCAATATTTAAGGTTTTCATTATGCTCCAAAACACGATTTAAAGCATCTAAAGTTTCTTTTGCAAGGTCTGCTTTCCTTGGGTTCTTATTTGTCAATGTTCTAGCCACATAAACAAGGACACCTGATATCATAGACTCGAAATCATTTCCGAATTTATCTTGAATAGATTCATAGTCCGCCAGTTTTTCAAGTTCTCTGGTTGCTCTTGTCACCGACAATTTGCAAATATCAGCAGATATCAGTCCTTTTCTAATTTCAGGAACAGCAACAGAATCTTTATGTTTTCTGTTTTTGCGGTCTTCTACGATAATATCATCATAGATAGATACTACACTATTTTCTCTGATTTTCTCAAGTTCCTCAGCGGTTTTATAACGAATGAATAAATAGAGCAGCTGATATCCCTTGCGGCCTTCTCCGGCAATCCGCGCAGGAATATAATCAAACCAGAGGTTGGAAACAGCATTTATCTCTTCTTTTGCTTTGGTAAGAACATTTTTATCAAAATCTTTGTAGCTCGCATACTTCTCCGTTAAGGGCTTATCCTGTTTTCCACCCTTGCCATCATCCGGAGCAGGAGAGAGCTGAAGCTTCAAATCCTGTATATTGAAAACCTTATACTTGAACCCATGAAGACGCTTTGCACTTTTGGGAAACTTGGCTCTTAGAAATTCGTCCGTTGCAGGCTGAAACACGATACCATTGGTGTATCCGTAATCCGTCTCTCCGTTATCATAAGAGAGGATAATCTCATAAATGCGCATAGAATATGTGCTGTTCATTTTAAGCAAATATTCTACATCGAAGCTTGTATAGTTGGACTTGAGCTGCGTTAAATAGGGGAATATCTCCGGAGAGAATCGCATATTGATTGTCTTATTCTCAAAATCGATATTTGTTCCTCCGCTAATCCAGCGATACAAATCACTGGATTTTGCACCATCATCCACCCAGAAACTCGAATCAGCCAGTTTTTTGATGGTGTTTTTTAGATAAGTCCTGTAAGACGAGCTGCGAGTATCTGCACCTGTCAGGCGTGAAAAATTACTGAAAGACATCGTGTAGACTTTATTCGGGTCAGTGTCTTCCTTTGGGTTGATTTGCGCAATCATTGCAAGGAGCAACTTCTGCTGCGTCTTTGGAAGAGAGTAACGAGTCTTTTGTATCAGTTCATTACTTTTGGTCACTACCGTCATACTCGTAACGGATATCTTGTTCCGAGTATGGGAGTGATGATTCTGACTATCCAGAACCTCTCCCTCGATAACAGTTTTCTTTTCCTTTGCCATAAACAGTAACCGGCTTTCTATAAGATGAAGTCCGACATCCTACAACGTTTGTTATAAGCTTTCTCGGTCTTTTTTTTGTAAGTACATACTACACCATAAAAGGGAAATTGTCAATATGATTCTCCCTTTTATGATAAAGGGAGTTTTATTGTCTGTCGTCATTTTTTAAAATAATAATTTTCTTATATATATGTAGGGTGGGAGTTTTATTGATGCTCAAAGGGAGTTTTTTTTACTTTCAGAGGGAGTCGAATTGATGGGTCAGAAGGAGAATTTTTGATGATATTGTAAACAACAAAACTCCTTTTGAGATAGGGCATGACTGACAAATAGCATTCACAAGGCAGACTAACTTGCCGTATTAGATGATTTACCCATGACTAAACGACGCTTTCTGAACTCTGTCAAGGAAGAGGGGAGTGCCAGCGGATACGATAAAAGGAGTTTTGTTTTTTAAAATTTTCAGGTGAGGTCCCGTTGTGAAATAAAGGCCGATATGACACTTTGCCTCATCCAAATGAAGCATCAGGCATCGGTTTTCTTTATCGCAACAAGGAAGACGAGCATGGAAGTGCTTACAAAGGGAGTTTCTTTTTTCGAAATTTAAGAAAGGGAGTTTTGTTTTTTAAAAATTGAGAAAAGGAGGTTTGTTGTTGTAAAAATCATGGACAGTCCGAGAGAATTCCATATCTTCCGTGATACTTTTTTGCATCATTGGCGTGGTAGGGGAGAGATGAAAAGGTTTATAGCGATAGCGTCAGCCATAAAAGGAGGTTTGTTTTCAAAAAAATATGAGAGTGCATATCATCGATATATCGTTATAAATCTTGCACTTTTTAGGCACTGTCCGTAAGATAAAGGGAGAAAATTTTTTAAAAAATGAGCTCTGGACGAAGAATCTCTGTACCTCGTACTACTTCCGCGCAAAAACAAATCTGATTGCAGTATTACCGTCGTTCTTTCTTGCTAAATGCAACAGTTACCCACTTTCATAAAAGGAGTCTCTTTTTCTAATTTTGAGAAAAGGAGTTTTATTGTTTCAAAAATCGGATTTTGCAATGGAAAGCCTCATCTGACATGGAGGGTAGGGGAGTGGAAAGAAAGATAAAAGGAGTTTTATTTTTTAAAAACAGCTTGTATTATATCGTTATATCGTGAAATGTCGTTGACACATTGTAATTTAAGCCGCGTATTATCCTGTATGCAGAACAAACACCAAATAAAATGTGCCAAAACAGTTTATTCAACCAAAAGGAGTTTCTTTTCTTAATTACGCGATATTTTTGATAAAGGGAGTTTTGTTTTTGATTTTATAAAGGGAGTTTTGTTTTTCAAAATATTGAATTCCCGCAAAAGCGCGTTCTTTCCGGGAAGAATCCTGTTCCAGACAAGTGACCGGGAGGGGGAGTTGGCAAAGATAAGCGTGTAAAGAAAGAAGCTTTACACGATAAAAGGAGTTTTATTTTTCAAAAAACAGAAAAAGAAAATACAACGAAGTATCGAAATAAAACATTCGTTTTTTTGATGGCTTTCTATACCAGAAAGGGAGAAACTTTTTGAAAAATATGAGAAACCTTGTTGAGATTCGTCCTTTTCTCCGCTATGGCAGAAAGTCATCGGTGCAAAAACAAAATGGCTTTTGCTTTGATAAAAGGAGTTTCTTTTTTCAAAATCTATAACACCGTCTCGAAAAATATTGAAAATGTGTTCTGAATAACAATAGTGGCGGAGCTGAAATCTTGCGAAGCGGAGAATTGCAGCATTACATATTGTATTTAATTGCAATATATTAACAGATGGTATTTATTGTCGCGTATGTGAAAAGGCAATTTTTTAAAAAGGAAACAAAAAATCTCCTTTTGTGAATTAGTGGGTGATAGGAACATGAAAGGGAAGAGCAGCAAAAAGGCAGCAAATCCGAGTACGGTTTTTTACGGTTTCTAAGTGTAAAAACCTCTCTTTTGTTGTACAGTGTGAGACAAGTCATGGTACAAGGCTTTAAGCGTGACAAGTGTAACTTGGATTCTACGCTCCGCATCCTGAACTTTAGCCAAAAGCGGAGACCTTGCTATCACTGGCAAGGGTTTTAGTAAATCTCTGACAGAGTAGCGAATGCCAATGTTGTGGCTCATACTAAGGTCATAGTTGTATTGTTTATCACTTGCAAAGGTTGCAGTGGCATGGTTGGTTTCGTCACGCTTGAGAGCGCCGTTGCCATCAAAGGCAAGCTTGCTTGTCTTCCAAGCACAGATATACGAAATACGGATGCCGCAGCCGTGGGCTTTTTGTCACATAATCTTGTGTGGAATTATGTTTCCATAGCAACAACCTCTGTACCTTACTGTTGCCGTGCTTTTACCCGTGAGTAATAAATGTTCAATTTTGATGAAGGAGCAACAGAAACAAAATAATTAGTAATATTGGTGACTTGTTTGATTTGTCGCACTGTATTCGCTAAACTAACATATACCGTACTAAGAAATATGTGGCGGTATGTATTTGGGCATAAAGCGGATGCGTATTGCTTTTTTGGATGATATAATTAAAACATAATTCGACATATCGTGTAGTGGTCGTTACAACTCGCCTGTTGAAAGGATGTGAATAGGCAATCCTCCTGCAACTAAAATTGCAGGTCTTCTTGCCCCAACTTATGAAGAACAATTTGATAGCTCATACATCAGAAGATGGACGCACTCAGTCTTTAAAAAACCATAGTGATACGGTTGCAGCGTTAGCAAGAAAATTTGCTGAGCCATTTGGTTGTGGTGATGAAGCAGAGTATGTTGGCTCATTGCATGATATCGGTAAGGCAACAGATGGATTTCAAAATTATATTTTGGACCCTCTCAATGCTCCAATGTCACCACATTCCGTTTTAGGTGCAACTGTTGCTTCTTTTAATGGCGGTAATACAGCTAGAATGGATGGCTTAATAATTGCTGGTCATCATGGTGGGTTATCCTCTTATGGTAATGTAGAAGAACAGATATCTGATGCGATAGCAAATAGGAAAAATGATGTCGTTGCAGTAGCTGTAAAAGCCAAAAACGAAAGGATAGTGCATCCAACGGTTAACTCCGTACCATCTGCTGGTATGGAAGCATTCATTCGTACAAAAATGCTGTTTTCTTGCTTGGTGGATGCTGATTATCTTGATACGGCAGCTTTTATGCGTGGAAGGAAAGTGTACCAGTCGTATGACAGCATGGAGATACTGTTTCAACGGTATATGGATTATGTACAGCCATGGATAGAAGCGGCGAATGTTAATCGCCAAAAGAAGTCTGCTAAGAAAGATGAAGAAATCAACATCATGCGAACGGATATGATGCTTGAATCTATCAAAGCTGGCAGTCTATCACATAAAGGTGAAATCCGCAAAATGAGCATTCCTACTGGTGGTGCAAAGACTGTATCTAGTTTCGGATATGCTCTTGCTGCAGCAAAGGCAGACCCGGATATAAAGCACATTATTGTGGCGATTCCATACACCTCAATTATTACACAGACCGCTGAAGTTGCGAGAGATATTTTTGGTGGTGAAGAAAATGTGCTTGAACACCATTCTTCTGTTGACTTCAAGAACGACAGCAATGGTTTGAAAATGAGGCTTGCTTCAGAAAACTGGGATAGTCCAATCATTATTACTACAAATGTTCAGCTTTTTGAGTCTTTGTTTTCATCAAAACCGGGGAAAACACGTAAATTGCACAACCTTGCGAATAGCGTTATCATTTTCGATGAAGCTCAACTGTTGCCAAGTGAATATTTAAAGCCATGCTTATCGGCTGTTGAAGTGCTTGCGAATCAGTATGGTGCGCGAATCGTCCTTTGCACGGCAACGCAACCGCCATTGGAACGATTTTTGAAAGTGCCTCCAAAGGAAATAATATCCGATGCGCAAAGGTATAGGAAACCGTTTGAACGTTGCACCATAAAAGATATCGGCACTATAAATATAGAAAGTCTTGTGAATCTGATGTTGGCGCATAATCAGTGCTTGTGCGTTGTAAATTACAAGGGAGAAGCAAAATATATTTATGATATCCTGAAAAATGAATCGAAGAAAAAGGTGTATTGCTTAACAACAAATTTAACACCAAAGGATAGAGAACGAATTCTAAGTCAGATAAAGAATGATTTGTTAAATGGTATTGGATGTCAAGTGATTTCAACATCGCTTATTGAATGCGGTGTAAATCTTGATTTTCCTATCGGATTCCGTGAGTTAACAGGGCTTGATTCTGTCTATCAGATTGCCGGACGTGTCAATCGTAATGGTAAACTTGATGAAAATAAATGTGTGTGCTATATGTTTGACGGTCCAGCCAAAGAATATCAACGCGCAAATGGGAAAGCGCCAATTAGTAGGGGAGAGCTGCTCAGTCGGCAACAAGCTACACTTGCTGCGCTTGCGAAAAATCCAATTGATTCGCCTGCTGCCATCGGTAGTTATTTTACTACGCTCTATACGTATGCAGCCAATGGTGTGGATGCAAAAAATATTATCAATATGATTAACAAGCGAGACATTGATTATCGTGAAGTTGATGCATCTGTTAAAATCATTGACGATGATACAGTATCCATTGTGATTCCGCTTGTTGAAACACTACAAATTATAGGCCGCATAAAATCTGGTAAAGTTGAAAAAATGGACATTAGGATGCTTGGACGATACTCTGTAACAGTCTATCGTAATGAATATGACACATATTGGTGTAATCGTACAACACCAATTATTATTGATGACAGTGGTATTACTAATATGTGTGTATTGGATAATCTCGGTGATTATGATGCGAATATTGGGCTGTGGGTTAATTAGCCATAAAAGCGGATGCAGGATGTTGTGATGTATGATATAATAAGGCTGTCAAGATGGTGCGACCCCCAAGCTAACATAAAATCACTGGGAGCTTCGCGCCAAAAACAATGGATAGAGGGTGATTCCAATGCAGTAAGCAGGTGAGTGCTTTAATGTGTGAAGCACATAATTAGCAAAACTGTACATTTTACGTGCTGCTAAGGCATTAGATTGTATGGTTTTGTCCTTACACCCCGCATGGGGTGCGTTGATTGAAATGGTGACCCGTGAGGAAATCGAATTTGATATTATTGTACCCCGCATGGGGTGCATTAGATTGAAATGCCACGCAACGCCCGGATGCTAACATCCTGCCATCGCACCCCGCATGGGGTGCATTGATTGAAATACCATTGCGTTTTATCTTGTCATCGACCAAACCTGTTGCACCCCGCACGGGATGCAATAAAAGCCGTCTACTTGCTTAGTAGACGGCTTTTCCATTGGGGTTTTTAATTGTCCGCAAAGCGGTTGCTGCACAATTCACTGAATGATATAATTAGGTTATCGGAGGTGATGATTCATGCAACTGCCAGTAATTGGGCGGTCAAATATTATCGATGCTGCGAATATGTTGAGTCGGCACAATAGAGCGGTTAAAGTGGACCCGAATTATATGGTGATTCGGATTACGGGCGAGCACGCATCGTTTTCAGTACCGGGCACGCGAGCAGAAAGTGTCACATATGATGTTCCAACATTCGCTGCGTTAAAGGGCGCTATTGATAATGCTTATTGGCATCCGGGAATTGAGACAATACCTGCTGTCCTGTATGTACATAACAAAATCATCAAAAGACGGGTAACGGTCAACGGCTCAAATGATATGATTTCAAGGAATCAAAGGTCAATCGAGTGCTTGGAAGATGTCAACTATTCCGTAGTGGTTTATTTGGTTGAAATGACATCAATCCAAGAGTCTATGTCGTTGGCGAAGTATCGTCAAATGCTTATACGTAACATCAATAACGGTGTTGGCTACGAGCCATCGTTTCTTGGAAAACGTATGTGTATGGCGAATCTACAGGTAATCGACGAAAAAGATGTTGGTTGTACTCAGCCAATAACTGAAGACCTTGGGAATATGCGTTTTGCATCAGATTATACTGATAAGTATAATCCGATTCCTATTTGTCGTCACATGAAAATCAAGAACGGTGTCGTTAATTTGTTGGAAGGGGAGTGGTATCGCTGTTATGCAAATGTTTGATGCATTGATAGCACATTATGACCATCAAGCATCGATTGGTCAGCCGCTGGTTCCGTTTGGCTGGAACCGAATTCCTGTTGAGTGTGCGATTGAGTTGTCTGTAGACGGTGCGGTGGATGGTATCTATCGCCTCGGTTTGGTCGATGACAATATAAATCGCAACGGTAATTCGACGATTGTTCCGGTACATGGACCTCGAACGAGTGGCAATACACCTTATCTATTGTGCGACTATGAGACATATTTGCTTGGTGTTGCAGTAGGTGATACCGAAAAAGAAAACAAGCGAGCGAAAGAAAAGTTCGATTCAGAGAAAGAGCTTGTATTTGCTGTAAAAGAGTACATGGGAGAATCTGATGGACTGAAAGCCTTGTACAAGTTCTTTGAAACGTGGGATGTCGATAAAGCGAAAGAAAATCTTGCGGTAAAAGAGTATCTTGCCAATACCAAAGGCAAGAGCATGATGACTTTTTATTATGGCGGTCATCCGATTATTGCTGATGCTGTGTTTGTCGATTCCTACAATAAGTTCGTTGAGCAGTATGGCGTTGGCTATACGATGGTTGATGGGGTAATGACCAGCGGCGGTTCACGGGTGATACGTGGACAGTTCACTGGAGAGGAAGGTTATGAAGCCCGGCTCCATAACCAAGTTAAACTTCTGGGAAAATCGTATAGTGTCTTTTCAAACAATAATGTAGCTACCAATTATTTTGGGCGAGAGCAGGGTTTTGCGTTTCCTATTACGCAGCTAGAATCCCATAAGATTGTTGAAGCCTTCGGCGATGTGTTCGGTTCATCAAGAAAGCGCGTGCGAACTGTAAGCGATGGGCGAAAGAAGCGCATTGCCGATGCCGTTTGTGTTTGGAGCGACGATTTGCCACAGGAAGCAGAAGACATCATTGCTATGCGCAGCCTTGATATTCTGATAAACGGTGATGACGTACCCAATTACCACGCTATGGAAAGCGGTAATGATATGCTTGATAAAGTATATTCTATCGTTAAAAAGAGCGGATACGTCAAAGACCTTGATTCGTTTCAGCAAGGTGTAATGGTTAATGTGCTCGAAGTGAAAACGCGAGACGGTATGGGAAGCATCATGCCAACGTACAAACGTATTACGTTGCAGGAACTCGTTAAAGACATCCAGCAGTATTATTCTGATATGGAGCTTGACCGTCCCAATTTCAATACACCATCAATGGATTATGCGCGACCATCTATTGTCTATAATTCGTTGTGGGCAAAAAACGATAAGGGAGACTTTGTTGCTGAAAATCCATTCATGCTTAAAGAACTGATGGATTCAGCCGATTATGGATTACCTTATCCGAAAAAGGCGTTTAATCTTATTTTACGGCGGATTTCTGTTGATAGTAAGAGGCCGCTTGATAACAGTTGTACAATTACCTGTGAAAACGCACGATATGGTTTCTTGAAAGCATATCTGATTAGAAATTATGGAAGGACTGATATTACCGTGTCACTTAATACAGAGTCAAAGAACCCTGTGTACATTGCTGGGCAGGTATTTGCGCTGATGGAGAGTGCGCAGCGTGTGATTGACCCGAACAATCAATCTACGTTCCGTACTCGTTACCTCGCGCAGTCTATGGAAGACCCGGCAGCAACGTTCCCGAAACTGCACAAATCTTATATGTTCCTCGAAAAGAAAGCACAGCAGGCAAACAAAATCGGTGCATTCATTTCGTATGATACGAAGATTTCTGCATTACTGGATAAGATGGGAGAAACTTATCCAAGTCGTCTGAGTCCGGAGCAGCAGGCGTGTTTCCTGCTTGGATATCACCAGCAAAAGACCGCAAATATTATGAATGCAATCAACAATAGTAAGAAAGAGGAGACTACCGGAAATGAGTGAAAATTTAAATCTTGTTGATAAGGCTGTTACCATTATGGTTCTGGCTGACGCTACGATGTCAAATCCCAATGGCGACCCGGATGCGGATAATATTCCGCGCACCAATTATGCTGGCAACGGTTATATGACTGGGTATTGCCAGAAGTCTAAGATTCGCAATGTCCTTGCCAATCACGTTGCTTTTGGCGAACTCCCAGCAGACGAGTATCGTCTGTATGATTCCCGTAAGAATCGAAGCATTCAGGCGGCTGTGAACGAGGTTATTGCAGAGTATGATGTTCCGACTGATAACAAGAAAAAGAAGCTTGACCGTGACGAACTCGATAAGCGTGTAGCTGCTGCTCGGAATGCACTTTGCCGTACCTTTGCCGATGTTCGTTGGTTTGGTCTTGTCAATACGGCATATGCAAATACGCCTAACTTCTCATGCATCAAGGGCGCTGTGCAGGTTGGTGATGCGATGACGTATGACCCTGTACATATCACGGAGTTTTCCATTACGCGAGGCATCGTTGCGAAGAATGAGGACGAGTTCGACACCAAGGATAAGACAATGGGACGCCATAGCGTTATTGAGTATGGTTTGTTCCACACTCTGATTCAGGTATCTCCTGCAATGGCAATGGAGAACGGCGTAACGTGGGATGATGTCAATGTTCTGATTGATGCGATTCTGCATATGTACGAAGAGGATATGAGTTCTGCTCGTCCGTCTATGAACATCCGAAAGGTGATTGCTGTCTATCACAGCAGTCGAAGCGGGAATTGCAGTCGCCAGACGATTGAGGATGCAATGGTCGTAAAGAAAAAGGATGGTGTTACCACTCCTATGTTTTACGGTGACTATGATGTACATTTTGACCGTGACAAACTTCCGAAGTGCGTAACTGTTAAGGAGTACAGCATCGAAGCTCCGGAGGGAGTAACCATCTGATTCACGTCAATAATCCACGACTGTAGTTGCGGGTCTCTTTTTCCATACATATGAATAACTAAAGGCAATACGCGGTATCTTATTTGATGCTGCGTATTGCCTTTTTGTTTTTTATTCTGTATAATTTTAGTTAGATTTCGCTTTTTGTGCTTTTTGTGGAGTTGTGGTTCTGAAGTATGTTGGGTGGTTTTGGTTGATAAAAAACAGGGTTGCTTATTGAATTGCAACATTTTATGGCTACAACATGGAGAAGGTTTTCGAAAAACATTCATTTCATCCTTTCTTCTGTAATTGTAGTTATTATATCAATAGTGTTTTATAAGAGGTGAATATTATGAAAATCTTGATTGTTGATGATTGTCAAAAAGATAGAGAGAAACTAATTTGCAAAATAAAAAAGTGGGGAACTGAAAATAACAATAATGTGACTATCCAAGAAATGGACCACGTGGCTTGTAGTTCGCCCGCAATGCGTTCAATCCAAGATGTTGATGCGTTAATATTAGATGTGGAAATGCCGGGAATTGATGGCATGACATTAGCACAGCATATCCGTGAACAAAATAGTCGAATTGAAATCGTTTTTGTTTCATCTCATGCCGAATTTGCTTTAAATGGTTTTAATGTGAGGGCGGCGGATTATTTGTGCAAACCAGTTCAAGAAACGAAACTGTTCGCTGTTTTGAACTATATTCAAAGGAGACTTACTTATCGAGACGGACAGCCAACAATATCACTTAAGCGTGGTACGGGTGTTGATAAATATTATTGCACGGATATATTATATGTTAAAGCACGATTACATGGGATAGAAGTTGTAACTGCCGAAAAATCTCAGGAATACAACATTTCCATTGGAAATGTGCAGGAATTATTGCCAAAAGATTCGTTTATCCGTTGTCATCGCTCATATGTTGTTAATATCAATAAAGTTACAGAGATAGAATCGAAACTTCATTTTAAATTGCATTTGGTTTCTGGTGAAACGTTAGATGTTGGAAGGGCATACTTTGAAAGCACAAAAGATGCCTTATTAAATAGTAAAACATAAACGTGGGAGTATAATATATGTCTGATTTGATGTGGATGATAAGCAATAATCTTATCAATGTGGTTGATGTCCTCTTTTTGGTACTAATGCCATGGATAATGGTTGAAACAAAAAGAAAAAAAATATATGCGGTTGCGGCCAGCTTGATTTTGTTCGTGTTGCTTGGAATATGTAATGTGTTTGTTATTGGGTCTGCTGCAAATGCTATTTTTTATTTATGCGTATACCTTGTTGTGCTATTGACAATAAGGGAAAAGTATCTTAAAGTTGCGATATGGGTTACAGTTGCATTGGTTGCTCAAACCGTAATTGATGTAATAATGGTAAGTATACAAACAGCTATGTCACAAGACCATAACTATCTAGTTGAACTATATGCTCAAAAGAGTCCTGTATTTATTTCAATTTGTCTCTTTGTTAAAGCAGTTGACATTTTCTTTTTTATTACTGTAACAAAGAAAAAAACACATCTGTTTCCAGATGACAAATCTTTCATGTATTACTTAACGCTTCCCATTTTGTCTGCAATAATTGGTTTAATAATGATAAATCAAATGGTAAATAGTCAAGCGTCCGGAACAGTTTTTCTTTTGCTAACTGCATTTATTCTGCTCTGTAACGCCCTATCAATAATGTTGATTAGAAGTGCAGCAAAAAACACATATGAAGCTGAGCAAGCAAAAGCACAAGCAAAAATCAATCAAATGGATAGAATGCAGTATATCAAACTTGCTGAAAAGAGCGATAGTATTCGAGCTTGGAAACATGATGTGCGCCAAGTAATGAACGGAGCACTCACAATGATACAGCAGGGGAGAGACGAAGAGGCAGAATTGATTCTCAAGTCTAAACTATCCACGATGCAGGTTGAGACAACTGCAATTAAGAGTGGCAATATTATCGTTGATGCTATTCTCACAAAAATGGTTGATGAATGCCTTGATAAAAATATTCCGCTTGTTATGAGGGCTGAGATTCCATCCGCAATCATGAGCGAAGATGATACGTGCGAGGTTCTTGGCACGCTGTTAGATTCTGCAATCGATGTGAGCTGCAAGCAAAACGATAGAAAAATTGATTTTGCAATGCAGGGGGGGGAGCAATTCAGAATACAGATTTCGACAAATGCCGCTTTGTATAGTGATAAAGAAAAGAACGCACTAAAAGAAACGGAGAACAGGGTTTCGAAGGTTCTCTCCAAATACAATGGTATTGTTTCAGCCAAATATGATGACGAACGAAAGGTTGTAGCATGGACACTTTTGGTTCCCTTGCAGAAAGACATCGTTTGGCTGACAACGTATGTTTACGATACAACCGATGTTGTTGGAGAGATAGGAAATGAGCAGACCGAAAAAGAGCTTGTATGAGCGCATAGCGGATTCATACGGAAATTATACTGTTGAGAGAGGTTTAGTACAAAAGGAAGAAGGACCAATACAAGCATACGGAATGCTTGTGGTTCTGTGTAATGGAACAACATATCTGCTGATTTTGTTGCTGTCTATCATCTTGCACTGTGTAGCACGCACAGTGCTTTTTTTATTGTTATTTTCGGCTGTTAGAATTTTCACAGGGGGTCATCATGAACCAACTCCGCTACGCTGTACCTTATTGTCCATTGCGATATGGTTGCTGGCAATGAAGTTATCGACTGTTGCGGAAAGTAGTTTTCGTATTTATTTGTTGTCGGCTGCTTGTGTTTGTTATGAGCTGTTTGTGATATTTTTGTTTCATCGAAATAGAAAATGTGATGCCATAGGTATAATGTGGATAACGATAGTAATGTTGTTGGCAACGACTTTTTGGCTTTTCGGATTCATGAAAATATCTGGTGCTTTGTTGAGTGTTCCTATTGTGTGTCTTTTGACCTGCAGCGAAAGGGGACAAGAGCATTGAGTCAACGGGTAAATACTGTTCAAAGCGGGTGCGAAGTAGTACGCGCTATGTTATAATTAAGTTATCGATAGCGCTGTAACGCTATGTGCTTCAGCTATGCAGACCAAAAACTTTTGGAGGAATATTGCGTGAAAAACAAAAAAACGGAGATTTTGAGTGCGTTTGTGATTGTGCTTCTGGTGGTATTGCTTGCTGTCATCATATTTGCGCCGCTTATGTATGCGGAGGAGTATCCTTTGCCACAGGTTGGGGATACTGTTGCTACTATTACATGGGGAGAATTACAAGATGTTCCCATTGTATGGGGTGATGGCAATGAGCAGCTTGAAGACCGGAAGGTTGTTTGTCAGTTTGCAAATTCCAAACAGTTTTCTGAACATGGCTCTCACTGGCTTCTAGCCCAGAACTACGGTCAGTTCGCGTCTCTTGGTGAAGCAACAGTTGGGCAAGAGGTTGTTATAAAGTCTGGCGATGTTGAATCTACTTACCAAATCACTTACTCCGGCGTTGGAACAGTTACGGATGATTACAGTACCGTAGTTGATGGTGAAGATAAACCACTTCTACAACTTGACGATATTGAAGATGTGCTATATATGTACACATCGTACCCATTCGATTCACTTGATATTAGTATGCAGCGATACGTTGTTGTTGGACGTTTGATTTCACAGCGTGTTGTATGAGGATTTTGACGTGAAGCCAGAGAATCAAGAAAGTCTTTTTGATGGATTCGATTCGTTTAGAACTTTGTTTGGACATACCCTCTATGTTGAGCACACGTTTTTGGAGTATGATTGTATTCCAATTCTGTGTGCGTGTGTAGATGAAGCGGGGAACAAGTGGTTTTGTAATTGTACGGAGTTTCGTTATTGTGAACGATGGACGATTTACCCCACAACGGAAGAACGGATTCAAGCTGTTATTCGAAAAGAGTTGACGTATAAAGAAGCGTTTGGAAAATCTGGAACGACTGCCTATGTGTACAATATAGACTATATTACAGGTAAAGAGTCTTTGAGTGAGGTTTTGATAAATAAATTGTCTGCAACGGATGCCTTACCGGATGGGTGGTAATTTCTTGTTGCAAAATGTTGCGAAGTGAGTATGGTATATATATAGCGGCAGAAATGTTGGTATAATTACATACGTACAGAGTAATTAGTGGTGTCAGATGACGCTATTGAGTAATTAAGTAAAACCGCAGAAATGCCGCTGTTGTTTCCTCTTTTTGGGGGGGACACAGCGGCATTTTTGTGCATTGCTTTCTCTGTGCGAGAAAAAGGAGGTCATAGCGGTAAACATTCCGCGAAATGCATGAGCATCTATACAGATGCGATTTTTTCCTGTACCTTTAAAGGAGGTATGTATTATGAAGAACGTAACAAAGGTTGTTTACGTGATTCTGACCGTGGTTTTCATGGTTCCGTCCATGGAGACTATCATTAGCGTCATTGGTGATTCCAATGTCGTTCTTGCCACCATTTGCAAGGTGTTTTACGCCTTTGCGATTGGTGCAGCAATCGTAAATGGTCTTGCGAAGGTGAATGAACTCATCCATCCGAACAAAAAGACCCATATGAAGAATGCCTGTAAAGCGATGAAGCGCACTCGTGGTGCTCGCAAGTTGGCAACCATTTTGTTGAGTATCATTGGTGCTGAAGCATTGCTTGTCAATGTCCTTTGCAAAATTGATAAGCTGGATAGTTTGCCCAACAAGATGATTGAGCTTGGTATTCCAATGAAAACTGCCTTTACCGTTTCTTTGGTTGTTGGTTTGGTAGTTGTTGCTATTGCTTCTTTCGTGTTGTGGTGTAATGCACATCGCAGTTTGAACTGGAAAGTGGCAAAAGAAGTAAACAAGCGTTTGGACAAGAAGCTTGATGATTGTATCATCAGGGCGCGTGAAGTAGCCTATATGTTCTAAGCAAATTGGTGGCGGCTCGTAAGGGTCGCCACCTTTTTTGTGTGCGTGTGAAGCGGTGGCTGATGAATTCTAGGTGTGGTATAATTAGTATATATTAGACACAACATGGTGGTGATAAAATTGCGCAAAGTATATGATGTGTTTTTGAGTTGTAATGTTGATAAACTGATTGAAGAATATAAAAGAGTTATCGGCGGTGACTTTCGCTTAAAAACGGATGATGAGCGTAAAGCGGCAGCAAAATATACTATCGAAATGTCTATGAAACGGATTCACGAAACCGAATGCCGTGACACAGATGAAAATAAAAATTGCTGTCTTGCCGCATTAGACGACGATGATTTATTTGCGTCCGACAATGAACCGAAAACGTATCTACGTGTTTTTATGATGAAGCTCTCCGATATACGTCTTTGGGCAAAAGTCAATGAGAGACTTTCTTTGCACACTCCTTTTGAAACGATTTCTGATATTAGTCAGTATACAGACGACGAATTGAGTGAAATACTTCATGACAACTCGCTGGTGGATACGTATGCCATAGAATTTAGCGATTGGGAAGATATTCTTGCGTGGAACATTTCTGAGACAAGTCTTAAGAAGTATGGCGTAGAAACTGTTTTGGCATATCTTCTGCAGGAAATGACTTTCTTTGGCGTTGCTAAGACTGATACTGAAAATGCTCAAAAAGACCTTGAGAAGAGCATTCGTGAGGTTGAAGAAGCTAAAGCTCGTGGGGAAAATCCCGGTGTACCATTTGAGGAAGCAATGAAAGAAATTGCTGATTCGTGCGGCCTTGATTTGAAACCACAAACAGAAGAAGAAAAAGCAAAATTCAGACATGAAGCCTTAGTATCGAATTTTGAATATCAAAAAAAGCTGTGTAGCCTTTTACACGACATTCTAAATGCGTAAATATTGGAGAAATAAAAAACATGGACACGAAATTAAAAAAATACACTGATTGTAGTGAAGAAGAGCTCGTCGCTGGTGCAAAAGAATTTGCTCGGATGGCTCACAATGGACAAAAGGATAAAGGTGGAAAAAGCTACTTTTCTTCACACATTACTGCAGTAGCGGATGGTGTTGATACCCCCATTGAGAAAGCTGTTGCCTATTTGCATGATGTCATTGAAGATACAGAATACACGGCTGAAGACCTTCGTGCGATGTTCCCAAGTGAGGTTGTGGACGCTGTGGAAGTTTTGACTCGGAAGGATTATGAAGAGTATGCTGAATATATCTGGCGTGTACATCAGAATCCTATTGCCACGAAGGTGAAATTATCCGACTTGCGGAACAACATGGACTTATCCCGCTTGGCAAAAGAACCTACAAGAAAAGACCTTCAGCGTGAAGCAAAATATCTGAGGGCATATAAGATGTTGGATGGTCGTCATTCGCATACTGCGGTCAATCCGTATGCACTTCGGAAGCATCTCGTTGATACGGGTTGGCGGAAGGCATCACGAAGCCGGGAAATTTATGAAGCACCTGAAAGTATCGGAGTCTCAGCTATGATTTATATTCCAACCGATATGACCAATGACGATTTCGATTCTGCAATGCGGAAAGCTCTTAACATTCTTTCTGATTGCGAAAAAACATCAATTTCTAAACTGGTTGATACTTTGTTGGCATAAATTAGGTCAAAAGCGCTTGACATTCTATATTACAGGGTGTATAATACAGATAATGAATTCGATGAAAGGAGAACGCCCGATGTTCCGTTCCTTGCTAAACAAATGGAATAACTTAAATAAACTGTGGTGCAATCTTTGCAACCTCGGTTGCTTTATGTTGTCCATTTGTGTGACTAACAATGCGGGAATGAAAGCAGTATAAACTGCTTAACATCGGAAGTTTTCTGAAACTGCAAAGTTATAAGCACCTGTTGGGCAACATGCTCGGCAGGTGCTTTTTTCTGCGAATGTTTCCATTAGATTTATGAAACTGCTTTCAAGGTCTTTTCTTGTGGCGGTTTGTTAAAGTGTTTGAATTATACAAAATGTAATATTCAGACTTCATATGCGCTTGTAACTCAATTGGTAGAGTAGCCGACTTTTAATCGGCAGGTTCGGGATTCGAGTTCCCGCAAGCGCACCAACGGTCATAATATAATGGCCTTTTTGCCCGAATGGTGGAATTGGCATACACGCTGGTTTTAGGGTCCAGTGCTTCGGCTTGTGGGTTCGAGTCCCATTTTGGGCACCAAACGTTTGGCAGTTCGTAAAAACTGTCATTCTATGCTCCCGTGGTGGAATTGGCAGACACGGTGCGCTCAAACCGCACTTTTTTGAGGGTTCAAATCCCTCTGGGAGTACCACGTCTTGCAGTACGATAACTGCTAATCTGTGGGTTGTTAGCTCAGTTGGTAGAGCAGCGGACTGTTAATCCGCGTGTCGCAGGTTCGAAGCCTGTACAGCCCGCCATCTGTCCAAGTGGTGGAACGGCATACACACAAGTTTAAGGAACTTGGCGCTGCGGGTTCGAATCCCGCCTTGGACACCAAGGTTTGGCAGCTTCACGAACTGCCATATATGCTCTCGTGGCGAAATGGCAAACGCAGCACATTCAGGATGTGTATTTTGTGGGTTCGACTCCCGCCGAGAGTACCACGTCTTGCAGTACGATAACTGCTAATCTATGGGTTGTTAGCTCAGTTGGTAGAGCAGCGGACTGTTAATCCGCGTGTCGCAGGTTCGAAGCCTGTACAGCCCGCCATATGTCTAAGTGGTTGGATGGCATACATGCTGGTTTGAGGAGCCAGTTTTTGTTGGTTTGACCCCCACATTAGATACCAAACGTTTGGCGGTACGATAACTCGCTATTATATGCTTCAGTGGCGGAATAGGCAGACGCCCCGGACTTAAAATCCGGTGTCAGAGATGGCGTGCGGGTTCAACTCCCGTCTGAAGTACCATATAGGGGTGTAGCTCAATTGGTAGAGCAACGGTCTCCAAAACCGTGTCGTGTGTGTTCAAGTCGCATCATCCCTGCCATATGCGAATGGTCCCGGACGGTTAGGGTGCAGACTGCAAATCTGTTAGAAGCGGGTTCGACTCCAGTCTTTCGCTCCAAAAGCGCTCTTTGCATTTCAACGCAAGGGCGCTTCTTGTTTTTTGTGCGTCTCAGATTGAGATTGGTGCAGAAACGGTTGAAAGTGAAAAGCGGATGAACTATAATTATTATAAAGATAGTGGTATTTTAAATAAAATCGCAAGAAGAAGGGAAGTGAATGGGCAATTTTGCGGTCTGCTTTTGCTCGATAGTATGAAGAATAGTGATAACAATAATAATATTGAAAACATGTCAACGCTTTCATTGCTTTTGTTTATTCCTAAAAAGGTACTTTATGGTATTTGGCTGTTTATTTCGTATCCTGCGGGAAGGTTGGCATGTCACAGATATAAAAACATTGAGGATGAGGAAGAAAGAAAGAAAAAGGTTCATAAATTTAAATTTTGGGTTATGATTGGCGGATTTGTTTTTATTCGTCTTTGGGGACGTATCGGGTTGTTTGCTACTTATGATACATCGTCTGTAAACGTTTTAAAAATGATTTATACGGTTCTTACCCCAGTTGCGCTCATTTTGGCTGGTGCATATTGTTTAATATTGTTGTCTATGCCATTTCGTTTTCTCGTTTGGTACGGCAAATATGTTTGTGAACATACTGATAAAGATGGAAACATGAATATCAATGGTACAGTTTACAATTGGAAAGAACTCAATAAACGGAATGACGCTAAAGATAAAGCATACTGGGATGGTTATATGGATGGTTATACAACTTGGGGTTGGTAACTTTTTTGCATAGAATAAAAAAGCATAACAGCACGGATGCGATTTGTATCCGTGCTGTTGTGCTTTTAAAATGAGATTATTTTTCCTTTTTATTGGAGAGAGTTTTGCTGTATGTTTGCGTTACGGATTATAGTTTTTATGTATCCGTAGTCGGATTTCTGTTCGTGGTATAGTCGTTCTGCTGCTTTGTGTGTGATGTTTAGAGTAAGACAAGCTGCGTTAATGAATTTCTTCTTGTAGGATAATGATAACATAATTGGCTCACTTTCGATAGTGCAATGAAGATGGTATGAAATGCATTTCTTCTGTCTTTATTATAACATATGGCGTGTTTTCGTGCATTTGTTTTTGCCTTAATTTAAAAACCGCTCACCTTTCGGCGAGCGGTTTCTTTATATTTTTACCGATAGAATCTGTGCTGCTTTATAAGCGCATCGTTCTTGCAACGTTGAATAGCTGTAGACCTCGTTCCAGTAGCGGCAGCTTTCTTCTGCTTCTTCCTTATTGTTGAAAACGGTATAGTTTAATGCCATATCGTCCAACACGAGAATGTCACCGTTTCTCTTCTGAAGGCACCCGATGGTAAAAGCCTTCAGTGAACAAGTGACATAAGCCACCTTTGGTTTTCCGTCCAACAACGGGAAGCTGCACTGGTCAATGGATACTTTCGTGATTCTTGCAGGAAACACGTGGTATTTGTTGTGAATCGAATTGACGTTTGTGACAACCCAAACGTTTTTGTTCAAAAGCTTCGCAAACTCGTTCATGTTCACCTCAAACACGTTTGTTCACACTCCTTTTACTCAGCTTGTTGCAAATCTCAAAGTACAAACCAAGCACCTTATCCTCAAACACAATCGTACCGAGGATTAAAAGCAACGAACGAAAACTGAAATGTTCGATGCAAGAGGCGATGGAAAGCAGCCAAAAGATTGCCGTTGCAATGGCAACGAATTTCACGATTCGCTTTGCAATGAATAATTTTCTCATTTTTTTGTTTCTCCTTACATTTCATCGAAATCGAGAACATACTCGTTGAGCTTTTCGTTAGCACGTTCAGCAACGCGAATGTAAAAAATGTTACCCACATCCTCTGCTGCGCGTGAACGTCTTGCTGCTGTCTTTTTCGCTTCGATAATTTTGCTTTCGCGAGAACGGCGGTGATTTTTCTTTGCGATGCTATTTGCACTGCGCTTGCGCTGCGTCTCCAAGCTATAAAGCTCAGAAAGCATATTCTCTAAATTGATGGTCGAGACATTTTCGGTTTTCTTCATCATAATGTTTAGCTCCTTTTATAAAAAAATAAAAGCAACCCACACAATAAAATACGGTAAAACAGTTCATTACGCGCAATACATAAACTGAATGCAGCGAAGATGTTTCTGAACTGTGCCTTACATGGCTTGACCGTAAATATTGAGTGGGTCGCTTGACTACTTGTAACAGGTTTACTATACCAACTTTGAGCAAAAGAAAAACCACGACCCTTAATAGGACCGTGGTGTTGTGCGCAGTATTTTCATTTTTTGATTTCCTTCATTGCATCTACGACGCGATGAAAATCCTGCTCAAGCTCAGCAAGGGTTGACCCCTCCGCGTCGCTTGTGTAAGGACCGAGGTGAATTAACCCCTCGTATTTTTCATCAAGTTCGTCGTAGTAGCAATGGCATACTGCGCCATTGTAGGAAAGTACGCTCATGCCATAGGCACCCCCTTCAAGAACGTTTCAGTTATCCCTTTCGTGTAGGTGCAGATTGCGTTGAGAACCATCTCCATGGCCTCTTCCGAACCCATGCCGTATTGCGCAAGGATAAACTCCACGCGTTTTTGGCCTTCGTCACTACACACATCGATGGTGTCTCCATCATCGATGCGGATGTGATTCAGGTGGAACGGGTCAACGCTCACCATTATGAGGGTTGCAGAATGGTCGCGGAAAAAATCCAACAGCCATACAACAACCTCATTGTCCACAAAATGAACATACTTTTTCTCATATGCTTTTGTCATTTTTTACAACCTCATTTCTTTATTTTTCTTTTTGCTTTTTACAAAAAGCGACTTATACATAACAGCCACTTCCGTAGAACAATCCAACACGATAGGGGAGTGGTCGACTCCCAATCTATCACGTTTTCTTTACCGTCCCACATGGATGACTACTATGTATAAGTCGCTTTACAACTTTGAACAAATATAATATACCAACATTGCGAGTGAAAACAAAAATGCCGCAGCGAAAGCTGCGGCATTAAGACTTTTTAATCGAAATATCCACGCTCAGCAAATTCGTTGAGCATTGTGCGATATACATGTCTATTTGGACAATATCTTCCGCCAGAAAAATACTCTTCGTCATCCATGCCAAACGCTTTTGCAATAGCAGCGGCAATGGCAGGGCTTCTTGAGTATCCGGCATCACAATGAACAATGATTTGTTGTATGCGGTTGATGTTGTGTTCTATGCCATCAACGATATGTTTGGCATCGCTCTGCATCATTGGGATTTCGCCATGAACTTCTGTACAGGAATCGATATCATCAAACTGTGCATAAATCACACTTATGATATTCTTGTTTTCTTTTTTGTGACGCTCCAGAATGTTCGGGACTTTAGTATCCATGCTTGATATGGAAATTATCAACGTTGGAATGTTAATGTTTTCTACGTCGTACTCTGAACCATATCCTGCTGCAGCCGCAAAACACTGGGCACGATACATCACTCTAATTATAGGTGTATTCATAAGTCTCCAATCTGATGTTACACAAAAAGCTGCACAGCTATGTGTGCAGCTTTTTGTGTTTGGTTAAGTGTTGTCTTTGGCGTTGTCTGGAATTTCAATCGTGTACCAGTTTGTCACATCATTGTGGCCGTTAATGTGGTCAGTTAATGTAATTCTTCCACATTCTGGAACAGTCTCGAATTCACATTCCCAACCGTTTTCTTCCGTATCGATACGGAGTTCCCTTTTTGCATTTTTTAACATTGCATTCCAGCATTCTTCTTCTGACGAATAAGGTCCGGATAAAAGACGGTCTTCATCAAACGAATATACGGCAATGAACCACCATTTGCTATTTTTTTTCATGAATTAAGCCTCCTCATGCTTAATTTCATACCCTTTGAATGCATCGAGGGCATCATCGTATTGTTTTTTAGAGGGTTTTGTGACTTTTACAGGCAACCGCAGCTTGGGCGTCTTGAAATCAAAGAAAAAATCCCAAAACTCTTTGCGTTCCTCAAAGTTGTAGCCGCCTTCTTTGAGAGGCGCTTTGAGGCACTTCACGGCTTCCGGGTCGTGAGCAATCGAAAACGTAGTATAAGCCTTGTCGTCGATATACCACCCGGCAGGGAGATTTTCAGGGTCTTCTTTGCTTGCTTCATGGTAAATAACGACGCCGCCATTCATTTCCTGAAGAATACCGAGCGCAATGCTCGTTTCTAGGATTTCGCGAGCAAAAATCTCATTCAGCATCGTCAAGCACCTTCTTTCCCTTTGCATCGTAGCGCGTATCCCACTGAGCGATTTGGTCGGCTCCGACAATGCCACGGAGACTCAGCAAGCAACTGTTGCGTGGATGACACCAGATAGTGCTGGGTGCTTCGTTTTCAAGGAAAGCACCACAAAATGGGCAAGGCTTCTTAGGACTGATTTTGTTATGGCGCAACATGCTTACACCTCCTCGTACTCAATGTCATACTCATCGAATGCGTCGAGAGCATCATCGTAGAGAGAATCGTCCACCATAATGCGGTCACCATCATCCAAATCGTAGTCGATGTCGTAGAGGTCAAGAGCATCGCATGCCTCATCTAAGTTTGGCGTATAGAAACGAACCATTTTTGTCACCTCATGTTATTTGTATGGCTCATCAAACGAGCCGTCTACCGTTTCTTTGTGTCCGCACGAATCACAGAGCAAACAACTGCAAGCCTTGTGTGTGCGCCCCGTCGGAATACCATGAGTGTCCAGTTCTTTTTCCAAGTACCAGACAGGCTTCATGATGAAACCGCATGAAGGGCAAGAAATGTATGAAATATTTTTCATAAAAATTCTCACTTATTCTTCGAACTCATCGTCTTCTTCAATTTTTGTATTCTGTATAGAAGAACAGACGTTCGATAGGATTCAGCAAATCTTGCGAGCTTTTTTCCTTGTAAAGAGCGTTAATACTGGTGTCGCAGTCAAAAGGATAAGAATACTCTGTCACACAGGTTCCTTTTTGAACAGTGACTTTATGCTTATTGCAAAGGATTACCTTCGCACTATTCTGAGCATATTCGTATCCGGAACAAAAAACTTTGATGCGACTGTACAGATTTCCGGTTTCACTGTCGATAACATCAAAACATGCAACGTACTGCATTTCTTTTGGATGAGCTCTATAAAGTGCTTCAATTTCCTTTGGGTGCAGCATCATCGACGTTTTTATTTTAAATCTGTCAAACAGTTCATCGGCCAGCAGACTTTCACCCGCGTTCTGGATAAATTCCATGATAGGATAGAAGTCACCTGCTTCTCGTGGAATCTGCTGCTCTAAAACGTGAATTGTTCCATGGGTTTCAATACTTCCGGGAAATTGAAGCGCAGCAAACTGTTTTAGATAGTGCTGTTGCTTAGTTGTAGCTGTAATCATTTTCTAAAAACAACCTCCTTGTGTGTTTTCTTTTCAAATGATTTGCATCGTATTTTCGTCAACTTTTTTGCAACCGCATGAGCAAGGGTAGGTATGACGACCATCCGACCACTTAACGCAAATGCGCCAACCTGTACATCCCTCCATAGGACAACGGTAAGACTGCAGGTTGCGAATTTTTCCGGCTTCATCACCGTTACGCGAAAGCATAATGGTCGGAGCATGCTTGTGTTTGTTTTCTACCATTGTGGTTACTCTCTTTCTTTGTTTTTGATATTAACAGGATTCGGATTCTTGTATTCGGTCCAGAGGAAAAGGCGCTCCACGGGTGTCAGGATATCCGTGTCTTTGGCTTCCAACAGCGTGTTGGCACCATCATCACAAGAGAACGGATACGGGTATGTTGCAACCATGTCATCCTTATTGACTGTCAGATAGTGCTTATTCAGGACATAGTAGGAACCCATAGACCGTGTCTTAACCTCGTGCCCGGAACACCATACGCGAATACTGCAATAACGTTTTCCGGTTACCTTGTCATCGACTTCCACCAATGCGGCCAGAATCATCTCATCAGGCTGCGTGCGGTAGAATTCGTGCATCTCCTCCTTCGTTCTGATAACGGTGGGCTTAATGTCATACCGTCTGATATCCTCGCGCAGAAGCTGTTCATCGGCGCTGTGCAGGAATTCCATGATGGGATAAAAATTTCCCTCGCGGCGGTTGTGCTGCTCCCATTCTTCGGACTCATCGTCTTCTTCATTGCCAGAACCCTCATCGTAGTCCTCGTCCATCGGGATGGCATCCGTCACCTTATAGTGACCGTTTCGAATGGAATAGCCAATGTTATTGGCAACATCAGCGCTCATGTTTGCATCACCATTATTCAACGCCTGACTTACCTTTTCGATGGCATCATCATGGCTCTCGGCGTCGATGCAAACAGTGGTGGATATGGTAACTACAACATTAAAACTTTCCATAATTCATTTCTCCTTTTTCTTTCAATCTGACGCAACCACATGGGTTGCAATTTCTTAGCTTATTTGCTTCAATCCAACTTGATGGCTTTCTTGTATTCTGCCCAGAAGAACAGCCGCTGTGCTGCGGTCAGTGTCGCTTCCTTTTCGGGCTTCTTATTCAAGGCTTCAACTGTCTTATCACAGTTAAACGGATAAGGAACCTTATAGGTATCGTCACCCTTTTTGACCAAGATATAATGCTGCTTATTGCTCAGATAAGTATCGCCGTTGAGGCACTTCTCTTCTTGGCCTGCACAGAAAACATAGATGCGGCTATATACCGTATCCGTTTTTCTATCCATGACCTTGATATAAGCGGCCTGATGCGGCTCATTGGGAACGGTTCGATAAAGATTTTCCACTTCTTCCGCAGTAGCGAGTTCCATCACCTTGACATCGAACCGCTTAAGGTCGTCAACCAGAAGCTGTTCACCGGCGCTGTGCAGGAGTTCCATGATAGGATAAAAGTCACCGGCTTCGCGGTCAAACCTTTCGCCCGCATGTGCATGATAATAGCACGGATAGTAGATATGGTTGTCGATGGACTTCTCGTACTCTTTGAGTCCCTGATGTGTGAACGCGAATCCCATTGTTTCATAGTTGTTGCTCAGGTGAGTGACTTCCACATTCCAAGATGCGATATGGGTCACTTCCTCGTATGCATCCACATAGTCGGCCTCATCAGCGACAGACAACAACAATTCCGGAATATCCTTCTTATCCATTTCCCGCAGCTTTTCATACGGGATGTACGGCAAGTCAGGATTTTCCTTGTTGTATTCCTGAATAGAATCGTCATCGTCAAGGTCGAGCAGTGTCTGTACAAGTTCACTAACTGACGAATATTCATTACCCCTTTCGTCATAGAACTTGCTGTAATCGATATCTTGACCTTCAATGACAGCGTCATCCAACTTCATGGTATCCTCTTCCGGAAGCTGCTGTTTAAGGACATGAATTGGCATATTTGAGTCAAAATTGTCCACAGAGCCCTCGAACTGCAGGGCTGCAAACCGTTTGAGATACCACCCGTTTTGAGGGTCGATTGTTACGTTGAGGGAACGAGAAGCAATAAGGTTCTCGGCTGTGTTTTCTTTGTTCATAAGAAAAAATCCTTTCTTTATGTATGTGGCTATTTGCAAAATTGTGCGCAGGCAGCATTGGGGCACTGCGCAGTTGTTGTTTTCAAAGGACTATTGCCCTTTGTCGGACATTATTTGATTTAGCTTTCGTATTCACGCAGTTCACCATCGACCATCTCCCACTGCATATAACCGCCTGCACATATCACGTTGAAACGTGCATAATTATAGTCAGTGGAACAATACTGTGGAGAACGCTTAAACGTATCTTTTGCGCGAAGAATGTGATGGCGATTCACCTCGTAGGTACATACCTCATCAACAAGAATGATTCTGTCTGTGGTAAATCCAAATTCTTCTGCAATCCGATTGCGAGTCGATGCAGGGGTACGGAACGGATTGCCACCATTCATTTGTTGACAACTGCGCACAAGTTCAATGTATTTGTCTTGTGGGTAGTTGGTTCCTGCGCCTTCGCACGGACTCCAATCCAGTTCAGCATCTAACTGAGCCTTAAGTTCATCAATCTCTTGGTAAAGAGAATCAATTTGGATTCTGAGGCATTTATTCTGCTCTTGGAGTTTTTCGATTCGTTCGAGCCGCTCTCCTTGCAGTTTTTCAATGCCTCCTTCTTCAAGCCAACGTTTGCAAAACGTGTCTTTGTCTTCATCACATGCCATATACGCACTTTCAATATTCGCGTATTCATATGCCGAGATAGTTACACCGACACGGTCTTCAAATTCATGCTTCATCATAAGCAATTACCATCCTTATAATTTATAAATCACGATAAGTAAGTAAGTAAGTATAGCGGTCAACATCTACAATGCCCAAGTCCGACCCGTGGATTTTAGTCCTCCAAATCCATTTTAGTCCCGCAGTTGGGGAAGAAAGGAGCGTTGTAAGAATTGATACCAACAGCTCGCTCAATGGCACCAATACCCGTCTTTTCATAGATTAGCTTCATCAAAAATCGTTCCTGCTGTCTTTTGGACATCTTCTTTGGCTTTGGAGGTAGTTTCCCTTCTGCCGCAAGCTGGCAGTTTGGATTATACTTGTGCTGTCCCATCGGCTTCACCTCCGCAGAATGGACAAGGCTTGCTGTAGTCTAATCGTTGTCCACATGTCGGGCAAAAAGCAAATTGTGGATTCTCATAAAATCCGTCATCGCATTTGCCTCCGAGGTCCTCGTCGCAGTGAGGGCAACGGTTCGGTGTCCAGTTTTTTGTGATTGGGTGTTTTGGAATTTGCAGTTCACACGCTTCGATAGCAGTTCGGAGGGGAGTACAACTTTTTTCTCCTAACAAACCACCGTTTAAAAGTTTCGTCAAATAGTGAACTGCTTGCTTGTAATCGTTTTCAGTAGCCATAGATGCTCCTTTCTTTAATTTTTTTTGCACAAACAAAAAGCGGTCTTTATGACTTCTCATAAAAACTGCTTGTGAAATGTTGATTTTCTTAATTTAATTGGATTTATAATGTTTGTGCTTGGTTATTATACCTAATGTGTACGCAGAAGACAATTGTCGGCATTTCAGCGTAAATTCAGCGTAAATTCAGCGTTTCAGCGTTTTTACGCATTAGCATTCCAGCGTTTGAATAATAAGCCGCCGCATTCTCGTGACTTTAGTCGTGAGTTAGGCGGCTTTTCTTGATTTTTGTGTACGCATATGGTATAATATAAATGGTGATATTATGCAAGTGTTCGTTAATAAAAGTCTTACATATGGTAGAGGATATGTCTATGATATTCAATACCATATTGTGTGGTGTACAAAATACAGAAAGCCTGTTCTATTTGATAAAGTAGAACAAACACTAAAAGCATCTTTATTGCAAACGGCTTCAGATATTGGTATTGACATTGCTGAAATGGAATGTATGCCTGACCATATTCATCTATTGGTAGATTGTTCTCCTCAGCACTTTATTCCTGACATGATTAAAGTGTTTAAAGGAAATAGTGCAAGGGCGATTTTTATTGCCCATCCAGAATTAAAGAAGCAACTTTGGGGTGGACATCTTTGGAATCCAAGTTATTTTGTTGCTACCGTAAGCGATAATACACAAAAACAAGTACAAGAATATATTGCATCTCAAAAAGTAAAAGACTAACGAAAGGAGGCTTTACGATGAAAGTGACTTCAAGCTATGCAGTGGAAATCAAAAAGCAGCGGATGTTCAATGATACTATAAAATTGTATCGTGAAGCTGTTTCTTTCTTAATTGACTGCTTTAACAAAGAATGGTCAACCATTCAAGTTATTGATAAGGCAAAAACCAAATTCAATTTTGCTGAAAAGTTGGTACACACAACTAAACACAATGTGGCGAAGTATGATTTTGATGCCAAGTTTTATAAGTTCCCAAGTTACTTACGCAGAGCTGCAATTCAAGCAGCGTTAGGCTCTGTAAGCAGTTACCGCAGCAACTACAAGAACTGGGAAGCTAACGGCAAAGTTAGCAATGAGCCAAAGCTCCAATGCGATAGATTCTGTTTCCCAACTTTCTATAAAACCGTTATGTTTTCTGAAAGCAACGAACCCAACCAGTGCTACTTAAAGCTGTACAGTAAAAACGATTGGGTTTGGGTTCCTATCGCAATGCGTGCCACCGATGTAAAGTACATCACGAAATACTGGTCACATTGTCAGAAGAGTGCTCCTACACTCGAAAAGAAGCACGGGAAGTATTTCCTACGCTTCGCCTTCGAGGAAGAGGTAAAGCTCTCCGATACTGAAATTCAGGATAGGCGTATCTGCGCTGTAGACCTTGGCCTCAATACTGACGCTGTGTGTAGCATTATGACTGCTGATGGAACTGTCATTGCAAGAAAATTTATCAATTTTACAAGTGAAAAAGACCATCTGTATCATATGCTCAACCGTATTAAGCGTAAGCAAAGAGAACATGGACCTAAGAGTGCTGCTGCTATGTGGCGTTACGCTAAAGCCTTGAATGATGATATAGCGAAAAAAGTTGCCGCTGCCATTACTGAATTCGCAGTGCTTTATTCTGCTGATGTAATTGTCTTTGAGCATTTATCATTTACAGGTAAAAAGCACGGTGGCAACAAGGCACAAAAGCTGTCGATGTGGAAGCGTAATTCTATACAGGATTATGTAGAACATAAAGCACACCGCTGCGGTATCCGTATTTCGCATATCTGCGCTTGGGGGACAAGCAAACTTGCCTTTGATGGCAGTGGTGCTCTCAAGCGTGATGAAACCAACCATGCCCTTGCAACCTTTGCAAGCGGCAAACAATACAACTGTGACCTTAGTGCGAGCTACAACATTGGCGCTCGCTACTTTGTCAGAGAGTTGCTAAAACCCTTACCAGTGATGGTAAGGTCTCAGCTTTCGGCTAATGTTCCGGATGTTGAGCGTAGAATCCAAGTTACACTTGCCACGCTTAAAGTTCTGTATCCTGAGCTTAAAAAACTCAGTACACAGGCAGCGTAAGATGTACAGATGCTAACTGAGTTATTAGTTTTCTTGCGGTGATGGCTTCCGTCTGGACGCCTGAGCTGAGGGATTACCGTATCTTATGTTAGAACGCCGCCGCCCATAAAAGGTGGCGGGAAGCCCGCGACTTTAGTCGTGGGAGGATTCACGCACTTTTATGTGGTTTGGTTTTGTGTTATACTGGTCATAGTAACAGATTTTTGATGAGTAACGCGAAGGAAACTGTGATACTACATAACTGTCGGAGGAATCTTTATGGTATTGCCCGGTATGCTTGAGTTTACGAAGGAACAAACGCAACGGCTTGTGAATATCATCGAGGATAAGCAAGGTTGTATTTGCAACGTATCTAATAGTATGCGCACAGTCTGGATTACTTCTGATGACGGTGAAAATGAACTTAGGGTTTCATTTCTTGGTAATTTTGCTTTGGTTATTTCACGTGTTAGGTTTTCTATAAAGCGTCATGGTACAATGTCTCTGTTGCTCGATGCGTTGAAAGAAATTTGCGAAGACTATGGTGTGCATCGTATCGTTATGCAATCTGTATTAACTCGTGAAATGGAAGTCTTTTGTCATAAAGCTGGGTTTCGAGCAGACCCGAACGCAACAATGGAGGTTGATGGGATTCTTACAGGGGATTATATCTTGGATTTTTGAAAATGGGAAAGCAATACTATATTTCGCTAAATCAGGGTTTAGCGAAATATAGGGAGGACGTTTGCAAGAGCAAACGTGATTTTGCACAACTTAATGCAAGATGCCTCACACGCAAACCTGCTAGTTTTCTATCTCTTGACTCTAAAAACAGCCACCCTCTCTAACGAGACGATGGCTGTTTTTGTGTTATAATGGTTATTGAAGATTTTTAGTGGTTTTACCACTTTTAACGCACACTACACAAACAATATGCCAGAATTTTTTGCAACAAATTTGCATTTTCCGGCGGCTATTGAGTTTGCGTTAGTGTCTTTGTATGTTGTTGCTTTCCCGTCTTTGGAACCCGCTATTCCTTGCATCACATGCACTTGATTGCCGACAAAGAATACGCTGCCCGGATAGTTGCGGTTCATGTTTCTGTATGTTGGATGGTGTTCTTTTACTTTAAGCTTGCAAACGTCATCAGGTTGGCGTTGGCGAAACTCTTCCAAGCTGTCAGTCGTCTGCTCAGTAGCTTTATGTCGATTTGTGGCAACCACCTTGCCATTAAACGTGTACATACGGCTCATGTTTTCGTTATTTAGTGCTCTTCTATCGTGGCGGCGGAACTGTTTGAGTTCATACGGCATACGACTATTGATTGTTTTATCGCAAGTATCGTTAGGCAGGACAGAACAAGCAATGCAGTAAGCATCAAACCAGTGGTCTTTGCTAACGCCATGCGCTGCACGATAGTCGTAGGTACTTTTGCCATTGGTCGCAAAGAAATGCTTCGGAAAAAGAGAACTCAACTCTTTCGTTAGTGCCGGAATGATTTGATTCAACACACCCAAAGCACCATATTTTTTGTTGAGTCCGGCTTTCTTTTTGGCAAGCTTCTTTTGCCAAGTAGTATCCTTATGCACAAGGTCGTGGTGTTTTGTGCATAAGCCAACAATGTTACCAATAGTATCACTGCCGTTTTCGGATTGTGGCACTACATGATGGTAATGGGCAATGGGCTTCTTGCAAAACAAGCAATGATGTTCCTGCATTTCAGAAACAGCTTCTTCAAGACTCGCCTTTTGATAGAGTGGACCTTGCTGATATTGCCATTTCTGAATATTGGGGTTGTCCAGCTGCATAAACGCAAATTTGTTGATTTCGAGCACAACATCGCTGATAGGAAGAAACTTCCGAATCTTCTTTACCAAGTTGATGTGTGTTTGCAGCAACTGATTTGCGGTAGGTGTGAGCCAGCCTTCCGGTCTCGTGCGATTGCTGAACTTCGCTTCTTTGTTTTTGATGCCGATGCAAAGGACTTCTTTCTCACAACCCGGAAGATGACGCTTGATGACACCAATTTTCTTTGCACGCTTGCTGACGCTGCCGCTTTGGGCGATATTCTGCTTTACGCATTTCTTGGAAATAGTGCTATTAGCCTTAGCTCTCCTTTGACGGCGGCATCGTCTGCTGTTGGTGCGTCTTGCACGACGCGAGTCTTTGCGCTTTTTCATCAACTTGGGAATTTCCTTGTTACGGGTCTCCAAATGTGCAGTAAAAACTGCCGTACCGTCCGCTTTAACAACAGCAACACCGATATTGGTTCTGCCGGGGTCGATGCCCAAGTAAAGCGGCTGCACTACATCGTCGGTTTCATACAACAGTTGAATGGTAAACGGTTTTGATGTTACGACTCGTGCTTTTTGCTCTTTAAGCAGATGGCGTACATGCCCACAGCGAGTCGTAGGCATTAAAGGTTTACCGTCTTTATTAAGCACATATACAGTGGACATATACGCCACCTCCTTTACGATAAGTCTCCCCTGCCGAAACAGGAGGTTGTGTTTCCCTTGGCTAGATGACGCCTTCGCATAGTTGCAAGCTGGGAAAACCGTACAAGTGCTGCTCGTCATCTTGATGCACAAAAGTACATCCGTCTGTGATATTGAAGGAACTTAGTGAAATGGGGTCATTCCACTAAAATTCTTCAATACCCGTTATAATTAGATATTTTTGTGTGTACGCGAATGCCAAAAAAGGTCGTTTAATTTTTCAATGACATACAATGTGACAACCGCACCGATGACCATAAAAAGTGAAATAATTTCACACAATCCAATTGACGCCAGAATCTGAATGAAAATGTTGACGTTTGGAAATGAATCACCGATGATACGTAGCATGGGTGGAATAAACGCAAACGAACCGAAAGCATAAATCAACGCAAACCTGCAGCAAATGTAATCAATGACTTTATGTAGCATAATCTTTACCTCCTTTTATCATGCTGCCCAGTTTTCGCCAGTTGCATAATCGATTTCTACTCCCGGCTGAACATTGTAAACGAAAACATTGTACAGAACACTTTCGCCTTCATCTTCCACCGATTCAGCTTCCATAAGGACACCGTTACAAACGAGATTGTCTCCATTGAAAATTGGGGTTACCCGATAAAGTACGTGCTCGTTAGTTTCTTTCACATAGTCAGCAACCATATTTTCAAAAGGAAGCATACCAGTAACATTCATATAACGGGTTCCGGTAACAAGATTCTTTGGGTTGGCGTTTTCTCCTGCGAGCTGAAATCCTATCAGATGACAACGGTTGTACAGCATTTTTCCATCGACAAAATCGTATTTATGCTGTACCCATCCGGTAGGCTTTACGGAACTTATATCTCCGCGCTTTTCTGTCGGCATCAAATCCTGACTAATGCAAGCATATGTCACACCACAACGACCAAGGTCATCAAGGTCACTGTAGTATTCAAACGAGTCCACAGTTAAGTCATCTTCTGAAAAGTAAGGAATGTTATCATTTACTGTAACGAACGGTTCACCAGAGTATTCTGGAATGGAATCAAGAGAGAAAACAGATGCGTTAATATCTTCTGCAGAAATTTCTTGAGAATCAGAATTGTTGCTCGTTTGTTTTTGTGTGCTGCTTTGAGGATTTTCGATATCCGGTAGAGAATCGGTTTCTATATAATCTTCGTTTTGACCGTTGTTGTACAATATATCTACAACATCACTGTAATCAATCAGATGGTCTTCATCTACAATACCACTGCAAGCTGTCAGACTGATTGCTGTTGAAAGAACCAGCAGCATACTGGCAATTCTTTTAAATGGTTGCATTTTGAAATGCCTCCTCAATATTTTGTTTTTGAATTTTTGTGAGTGTTATAACGTCGTGACTTGTTCCCTGAAATTCCTTGATTGCTGTTCTTGTCCAATGGCATACTGATGGGTTTGCATTTAAAAACGATAAATCGAGTTTCGTGTCAGACGGATACACTCTGTTCCAACCAAACAAATAAATTTCGTTTACACGATTCAAGTACGGTGTAATGTCCCCTATCAATTCCAAAAACACAAAATCGTTTGGTTCTGCCCAATACATACAAGTGTCCGTTGCCAGAACTTGACCGTCAATATTCTTGGAAAGTAGCTTTTTACTGTACAAAGTACACCAGAGGTCTCCCCCGCTTTTGTTTACAAGTTCTTGGATTTCAAGAAAAACTTTTCTGTCAAAGGATAACCGTCTGTGATTAAAAGCCACGCCGTTATTGTCATCAACGCAGATAATTAGCTTCAAACAATCACCTCATTTTTTGAGTTTTATATCAGTTCGCCTTTGATATTATACCTACACAAAAGACAAAAAATAGCCACGTGCCGTAGTAAATGGCACATGGCTTGTGTTTCTCTGTTGCTTTATTTAGTGGTGTCTTCGACTTGGTTGTCTTTTCTTTTCTCTTTCCATGCGGGTTCAACATATTTTGCGAAGAAAACAAGAGAGATGCCCAGAAGCATCATACTCATGCATTGCCAAAAGAATATGTTTTCAGATAGTGATGTTTTATGAAATAAATTGAGTATACAAACAATAGTTATCATAGCGAAACCAACAATAGTAAAAATTGGTCCTGTTATACTAAAAAATCTCAAAGCCCACTTTGGAAATTCTACAAGGTAAATAACCGAAAAGAAATCGGTATCTTTATACGATGCTTTTGTTTGTTGATTTTCATTTGATTCTGAGCGCATGAATTTTGCTCCTTTCGAAACGACTTTTAGTTATGCGGTGGAAAAACGTCAGCTTCGTTCATATCAGAGTAAGTAGTTGCACTACGTTTCCAGCAGCGTGTTACTTCCGCAAATCTTGGATTTTGAACTTCCTCTGAAGTTAGCATTTCTTCCGTTACACCAGATGCGCGGAGAACGTCAAGAAGGTTTCTTGGTCCAGTTCCATTGTATCCAGCAGTAAGACCTGTGATTTCAAGATTGATTTCGTCTCGATGTGGTTGCTTATCCCAAGCTGCAAACCGAATGGAAACATCTTCATTGTTGCGGATTCCATCGCCTGCTGGATGAGTTTCAATGCTGATAACGGCTTTTTCTCCACCGAGTTGTTCAATAAGAAATTTTGCAGTTTCAGCAATTTGCATGGTATCATTACCGGTTACATGAATTTGTGTCATCAATTGGGGCAAGGCGACCCACGAGTTTTGTTGTGGGAGTAATTGCCCGTTCACATCCTTTCTTTGAAAAAATTGGATATTTGCAAAATTAGGTGATTTTCTATTCGAAATTTGGATGTTTTTCGTAAACTACCCGTTTTCGCAAATACCCTTTTTGTTTTTAGGTAAAAGTATTATACCTACACGGAGAAAAAAGAAAGCCCCTCACCTAAAAAAGATGAGAGACTTTCCGAGTTATTGCAAATACGGTTAGTTGTCTTCCAGAATCAGAGAATAGAGCGCAGGAATATCGTAAGGACTTACAATACGTGGTACAACATCTTCCTCATTTTCCGGAACAAACTTGTTTGGCGCGTCGGAAATAATGACGTTTGCGTTCTTCCAATCAGAATCCTTAAGGAAAGTTGCAAAGCGCAAGCCGAGCATTTCTTTGATGCTGAGACTGTGGATTTCCATCGCATACTGAGCACACGCAACGATTTCACTTCCCTGCCGATACGCATTTCCGAAATGCGAGTATGGGTCGTGAACAGTACGGTCAACAGTAATGATTTCGCGGTTTCGCAAATCAATCACGATGCTAACCATCTGCTGCGCATTGCTGGTTAGTGCGTAGCGGTTTTCAACTGTGCGAGGTTCAAACTGTTTACCAGTCTTGCCATCGCGAAGCATTACTCCACAGAAAGCTGCGTCCATTTGTGCAAATGGATGACCGCTGTAAGAGTTTACAAGAATCGCTGCATAGCGGTATCCATTCTTCAGTGCCTTTGCAATGTTGAAGTCAACATACTCCAATGCACCGTCATTGCCGCAACTGCGAACATCACCGGAGTGGATGCCATCGATAGACTTTATCGCGGGATTGTAATAAGAGATTGCATCTTTTCCCTCTGGAGTTGCGTTGGCTTTATCACCCCAGAAAAGAACAGAAAGGTCTAAGTCGATACCCTCATAACGGCTCAGTTCTTTTCCCTTCCAATAGAGGAATGCGCGAATAACGTTATTTCCTGCTGGAATGGATGCACGGGAACCACAGGCAGTTGCGTGCATCGCGGAGGTGACCTGACGAGGATTGTCGGGGAAAATCAGTTTGTTGCAATGGCAGTCTGGGTCGATATAGACGGAAAGGTTTTCAGAATCCTTTGAACGAAGAATTTGCCAAAGTTGATTGAGCACATCACGTGATACGCGAGCGCACATTTCTGGCGGAATCTCCTTAACATCACGCTCAGCAGAGAAGGAAGACGCACCATCGCCTTTACCAGTCGCCAACTGAACAGAGTTGTTGCGGTTACGGAAATGGTTAATAAGCTGAACGAGAACGCGAGGATTCACATTGCGACAAACGCTTGTAAAATCGAACAAGACATTCATCATAGCTGCTTCGGAATCGCACTCACGCAATGCAAAATCGAGGTATCGAGCAAATACACCGGGACGAAGCATCAAATGCTCAGATAGCTTTTCGATGTTGATAGGGGCTTTCGTGAGCATCTGCAACTTGGAGTTGTAGGTTTCAATAGCAACACCGTTGCGAACCTTATCGAAGATGTCTTTGTCTTTTGGAAATGCTTTTGCGTACTCGCCCGGATGGAGCTTTTCACCAAGACGCTTAAACTGTTCAGGACGAAGCGCAAAACCTTCGTTCTTCTCTACGTTTTCGAGAATTTCGAGCAGTTCCCGACGTTCACGACGAGTGAAACTACGGAAACGAGGACTCTTTGCAAGGCTCACATCCTGACTGCTAAGAGCTGCCGCAAGACGCAGGACATCCGTAGAAGAACGGAAGTTCTTCATGCACATCTGGTCCTTATAGTCTGCACGGTCAAAGATTTTTGCAACGTATAGGGCAAGGTTTTCCTTGGTCTTGATTTCCTTATCCTTCATCCGAGCCATAAGCTCAGTGGTGAAGTCATTATCTTCCATAAGCGTATCGAAGATAACGCTGGCAGTGTCTTTTGACAACGGAGTGGAACCAGTAATGCACTGAATTGCATAGCGATAAATTTCTTCGCTGTCACACAACGGAATCTGCTTCATTAGAGGAAGATTCTCGTTCAGAGCAAGGTCTTCACATACCTTGTGCGGGTCAAACTCCGGACTCCACTCGCCAGCAGTAAGATAGTGGAGAATATTGACAATATACAGGTCAACCATATCAGCCTGCATAGCATCATCCGGAAAGTTCGGCCAGATTGGTTTGGTTTGAGAAATTGCACGGCTATCCTCAGAGACGATGTAGAACAGTTCGTTGAAGAAATCCATAAAATCCTCATAGGTGGATTTCATGCATTCCTGAAACAAATCGCTGGACATGGTATAGCCATACTGTGCCAACTTCATGTTTGCAGAACAGACATACCGCTTCTCTACGGCTTTCTCTTGCTCTTTTGCAGCAACAGGGGGCATTACACCGCGATGTGCATTGAAAGTCACTTTGTTTTGGGTGAGCTTGGTAATCATAGAATTTTTCCTTTCTACGCAAATCAGAACTGTTTGAGTTCAATGATAAGATTGTTTCGTCCATCTTGGCTGAAATCTTGAATGAGCTTCGTTTTTTTACTTCCTGTCCAGACACCACCGGATGCTCTAGCCGCAAGTATCGTCATTTCATTTACCATTGCTTTTGCATCTGATGCTGATTTTTTGCCGTAATTGTGATGCTTTGCAATATCAATGATGGCTGGGATAGCACTTTCTGGTACGAAGTGAACTTCACAGAATACTTTTACATATTCCTCTGGCGTATATATTTTACGAGTGGTTGTCGATTGTTGGGCTGTTTGAATTTGTGGTTTTTTGGATTCTGGCTCTGCTTGTTCTTCTTGTTTTGCCAGCTTTGTTCCATCAGCCAATGGTTGTTCTTCGGATAATGTGGATACACTTCCGGACATTCCAGATAAGGAATGTGGTAAGAATCTCATTAAATCCGGAGAGGCGATATTTTTTCTTGCTTCGATTGTTCTGAGCAGAATGCTTTTACATCTATCCTCCGATGGCGGAACACTTTCTGGTTTGACATCTGCCGAACTAAATTCAAGTCTGAATGTTTTGTAGCCATGTTCAACAAGTGAATATAGATACGCATCATATCCCTTGTCCTCTGATACGATGTAGTATTTACTTTTAGGAGCGGTTGTGATAAGCTGTCCAAGTTTGCCTATAATAAAGAAGTCCTGTGAGTTTTTTCCGGGGTACGTCTCTACATATTCAACTTGGCGAGGCGCAAATGAGGCGTACAATGTCTGCATAAGCTGGAATGTCACTCTAGGACTGTTCACGCTACAGAACAAAATCACTTTATCGTTGGATGTGTTTGATTTAATGTGCTTCATCCAGTAGTCATGTTGATTTTCTGTATCGATTAGATACACAGACCGGGTCAAGTCTTTACCCATACATCTTTTGCGCCTTTCTAAAAAAATAGCCCGCATCAATCTCATCGAAGAGACCGACGCGGGCGTTTCCAAAACATCCGATAATACGGAGAGCATATCCACTCAAATGGTGCGGGTCCGAGAAGAATGGTGATAAATACCACACACCAACTCAACCCGCAATAATTCTTTCTATTTTCCTGAAGGAAGTGGATATATAGCCGTATTTCGTGTTTGATAAAAGCCGCGACGGAGAGCTTAACCACTTAGCTTTTATGATTATCAGTCATATTCAAAAGAAGGAAGTGGTTAAATAGCCGTTCACGGTATTGCCGTATTCGCGGTAGGACGAATACGTTTTTCGAATCGGGATTCCCGCTTCGATGGTTTCATTATATCATATTGAGCATCATTCAGCAACCGCTTTTCGCCAATTTACATGCATTTATTTCATTGTTTTATTTGCGTATGGTCGCTATATGCAAACCGATTTTTTGGTGAAAATGTTGACGGAACACATGATGTTGGTATAATAGTAATTGTAATCTTTATTGTTTTGAAAGTTGGTGTATTTATTATGTCTAAGAAAATCCGACCTTTTCATTTAACTCCTGCCGAAGAGTCTGTTATGAACACTCTTTGGAATAGCGGTAGTGCTATGCCGTTGATTGAGGTTGTAAATGTGGCACAGAAAGATAGCAGCGTTTCATGGAAGCCTCGCTCGCTTTTTTCGATTGTGAACAGTCTGATGGGCAAAGGGCTTATCAAAGAAGAAGGGTTTGTCCGCTCTGGCAAAACTTACGCAAGAACTTTTGCTCCTGCAATGTCTCGTCCTGCTTTTTATGCAAATATGGTAAAGGACGCGCTTTCAGACGAGGAACTCGCTACATTTAAGGGGATTTTTACCGAAATCTAATCTCAGGGGTGGTTCTTTTGAGCAATCGTCTCACGACAGTGGCTCTTGGTTACTATGTTAAAGAGCAGTTGGATAAAAAGTGTATATCGACAGAAAGAGTTGCAAATCTGTTGGATTGCAAGGTCTCTGATGTTGATATGTTTTTGCGTGGAGAAGCGTTTGCTTCATTTCGGCAAATACAGAAATTGGCGTCGCTGTTTGGTTTGAGCGTTTCAGAGCTTTTGCGTGATGCCACTCTACTAAAAGAATAAATACCCGTGCATAAAAGAGGCTGCTACCTGTCTGGTAACAGCCTCTTTTACATGGTGTTGAAAAGTTTTAATTTGTGTTGGATTGACTATGGCTCGGCTCCTTTACTGTTTGGAGACCAATTTCTGATACAGTTTCATCAATTCAGCAACACAAGCGCTTTCGCTCGTTCTGGCGGCAGTGCCTTTCGTAAATCCTTGACATTCTCCCCACAGCTAAAGCAGGGGGATTCCTGCATCAATCACCACTGTGCAGCAACCGAGGTTGTTGCGTGGATTTTGCAGGCAATGGTACTAATTGGTCGGAATTTGTTCTTACTGGTCTACTTTCGTCGGGAAAACCTCGTATACACTGACATACAGCATTCCCGGCTTATAATCGGCATATTCTACCGGACGCTTCTGGTCGTATACCTTCACATCCGAACTATCATTTGCCGTGAGCCAGAGATATTTGACATGCTCGGCATAGCGTGGGTCTTCTACGCGATAAGCTTGACCTTCTTTGATTTTCAGGCGGCGCATATAGGCTTGTGCGCGGGAAAATTCAACGAATGCACCGTAGTCGCCAATCACGATGCGGTTATATCCGTTCGTAATGACTGTGCCGTTTTTGGTTTCGAGGCTGATTGTATCGCCGGACGTGTTGCACCATTCCGGCAAGGCTTCCTTGAACTCCGCCCGCACATCTTTGAAAAACGTGCGCGGGATAGGCTTGTACTTATACTCGTTGGCAAGCTGCTCCTGATATTTGAGCATTCGGACGCCGGTTTCTGAAATTTTGTGCTTCATGGTTATTCAACCTGCAGCATCTGCGCGGATGCGATTTCTCGAATGCTGCGATTTTCCTTTTCGGGAGCTGAGACAATACGGCGATGAGAACGCATCAACGTCAATACGCGATTGCGGAGTTTTTCGTCCTTGATAAGCTGAGCAACCTGCTTGATTTCCGATTCACGCAGATACATTGTACTATTAAAGAGAACACCATGTACCTCGCCGTCTTCGGAGCTTTCCTCGACCTTATCGATATTGTCATAGGCGTAAATTACATCCACGTCAATGGTAATGGCTGCTGCGTCCAGAACCTCAGACCTTCTCTGTGCTACAATCCACTTGTGAAAGTAGCTCTCATCGGAAATGTACGTTTCGCCAATAAGTTCCAGTGGCGGAGACACAAGGTTGTTCGTGGAATAACGGATATGGTCTTCACTTTCGTTGAGGTTGTCCTGCCAAAGACGCATCGGCTTGAGGCTCTTGTCCTTAAAGTGAACATAGGTGTCCCGAATAAATGTGCAGATGGTCCGCTTGATATAGTCGATTTCCGGCATTTCTTCCACATTGCGGAAAACAAGGCGCGTAGACTCGCCTTCACCGTACTCTTCGTCGTCGGTCACATAACGGACCTTCTCCAGCACAAACTTGGGTTCCAATGCTGTTTTAACGGTTTCAAGAGAAAATACATTCCACCTCATCAGGTTGTTCTCCACTTCTTTTCCCACATGTCATACTCGGCAATTTCCCGCTTTACGGTTTTGCCGTCTTTCTTATATACAGTGATGCGATGTGCGTAGTTTGCAGCGTTCTTCTGAATCCGTTGCAGAGCTTCTTCTTCTGAGTTCGTTTTTGTAACTCCGCGATAGGAACCACCGGAGCCTAAGATTTCGGGTTCGTACCAACCCGTTTCATAGTATACAGTCTGTTCGTATGCTTCATCCAGAATAACTTTTCCCTGCTCGCCATAGCCACCCGTATAGTTGCTGCGGATGATGTTGGCGGCACGGTCATCTCCCTGCTGCTCATAGGCATCGGCGATGAACTCGACATACGCCTTGAACTTCTCCTCATCGCCTTCACGGTGCGCAGAAATTAGTTTTCCAATGGTGACAGCGTTTATCTGATTCACGTTTTTACCTCTTTATATAACATGGTATCGTGTTTTGTTTGTGTCTCTATTATAACATGTTGTATATTTTGCAACAACCGCTTTGAGCCTTAATTCGATTAAGGAACCCCTTGCAATAATAAACAAAAAGCACCAGCACTACCTATTTGGAGTGCTGGTGCTTTTTTACAGAGAAAAACAGGTATAACCATACTTCCCTGTTTGCTTCTCTGTTGTAGAGAAGAAGTTTTTCATCTACTGACAAAATAGAATGTCAAATATCGTTTTCTGAACGACAAGGCGTAAACCTAACCATTACCCTTACGAAACAACAAAACAAACAAGAAACATTTACAATTTACAATAACATTGCCTATTAGCAAGCTAAATGTAATTCTTCTTGCGAAGAAAGTCGGTAGATGTGGAATGTGATTTAGATGTCTACATCGAACTCGATAGACATATTAGCTTTGTCTAATGCCATCTGAAGCCGAACGAGTTCGTCAGAAGTCTTACGATACTCATTCTCTACCAAAGCAGCATCATAGTTGCGTTTGGTGAATTCTGGCTCAGCACGGTAGCCACCGCTTCGGGTAAGCTCACGCACACCTTTCATTCTGGAAAGACGGTTCTTCTTTTCTGTCAGCATTGCCATGCGAACGAGAGATTCATCAACCGTGAAGTCGAAGCCTTCAAGTTTCGTGGTTGTGTTGAAGACGTTGATGCCGTGGCGCAGTTTGGCAATTTTGTCGTTTAAGGCATCCATTTCATCCTGCGTAGACGTGAAGTTATAACCTGTCTCAATAGGCGTTTCACTGGCACCATAAGTTGTCGTGCATGTGTCTCTCTCATTGGAAACGATAGCCGCCAGTTCTTCACGGTAACCACGAATTAGTTTGTTTGCGTATGCAGATGTGACTTTCATGGGTTCTCCTTTTTCAACTTTTTATTTTGGTGGTATCGAAGATACAGATAGAGTCCACACCAAATAATAATTAAACAGTGTGGACTCTATCGTTTAGAAAATGTGGAATTTCTATAATGCACTTCTATGATGCACTGTTAAATTTCACAATCCGTTTGGAGCCTGATGAGAATTTCGGAATCTCGACCTGCTCGTTACAAATGAGCTGCTCTGCCTCTGAGCTAATCAGGCATATAATGGTGACCTGTGCGGGAATTGAACCCACGTTACAGCCGTGAAAGGGCTATGTCTTAACCGCTTGACTAACAGGCCAAATATTGTGAGCATTGCTCACTTGTGGTGGAAATAGAGGGATTCGAACCCTCGACCCCCTGCTTGCAAAGCAGGTGCTCTCCCAACTGAGCTATATCCCCATGATGGCAGATATCGTTCTGCTAGACGAAGAATTTTACGATTTCTTAATCGTGTTCGGTTCCGGTGTCGACGACTTCCGGCAGGACTTAGCCAACCGCCAACAGGTGCATGCCCCCATTGGAAGCTTCTTGGGCGGATTCTCAAAGAGCGCGTCACCCAATCGGACCGTGGAGCTTCGTGGCAGGCTCGAACTGCCGACCTATGGTTTACGATACCATTGCTCTACCAACTGAGCTAACCAAGCACGGTAGGATGTTTTATACTGGTTATCATCCCGCAATCGGGGCAGCCGACCCCTTCCTTCCAGTCCCGTCCGATAGCCACATCGGTGGATTCTGTGTTGTATTATCTCCAGCGTTTTTCACCCGCATTTGCAACTACTGATAAGACTTCTGGATACCTTCAGGTACAGTACCTGTTTGCCTATTCTATTAGGGAGTGTCCATTGGCAATTCGGACGGCGGACCACATGTGGACCATGCTCACCAGTTTAACGTCGTGGTGTACGGAGACTGCGACGTGGGGCAGCATATCGGAATCGTTTGTTTCAATCTTTATGCTTGACGGATATTTGCAAAATCAGGTGATTTTCTATTCGAAAATATGTGGTCACCTAAATCAAGCCTTAAAATGAGGCAACAAATTTTCATGTTTGTTGCCTTACGGTAAGTCACTCTTACAAAATGTAAGAGGTAGTGTTCCCCTTGGCTGGGTAGCAGCTAAGCAGTATTGCAAGCTGGGGAAACCTACAAGTGCAACTACTATCCTGATGGGCAAATCGTCCATCTGCCTGTGATACTTGCGAATTTGGAGGCTTTGTACAAACCGCCAATTTTCGCAAATACCCCCACGAGGAGGCTGTCAGCGTAGGGATATTGGAGCAGGTAACGGGGGTCGAACCCGTGTCTTCAACTTGGAGGGCTGAAGTATTAGCCGTTATACGATACCTGCATATAATTTGCGGGTGAACCCTTACTAGCCCCGCCATGATGTTCGTTTAGGAGGTGGTCAACCCCGAAGCACCATCTTTGTGTCCTTTGGTAATTTCACGCTGCTACTATGCTGACTAGACAAGAACATCGGAAAAACACTTGAACACCGGACGTCTTCAATTTTTAGCCCTGCCGTCAATAATCCGGTTGTAGCGGTGTGACGACCATCGATAGGCTTTATACGGGGCAAGATTTGCTGTTTGGGGATTTTAATCCGGAGGGGAGAACTTGCCCACACGACTCCCTGAAGCATCCCGTATTGGGTGCAATTGAGACATTCGCCAGACCTACAACGTCTGTTATCCGCCGCCCGCCACGTGGAGGCTGTCTCGTGGGCGGCAGGATACGTCGATAACAATCGACGCATCCACAAGGTGGTTTACATCATTGGAGTGACCCTTTCACTGTTGCGTCTATGTGGACGTTACTTAGTGCATTGGCGTGTCCCTTTCTTGATGCCGACATTCGGACGCGGTAATTACTGCATCGGACTGTCCTCCTTGTTAGATTTCGACCCGTTAGGGCTACCTCAGCGGGTCGCGGCTCTGGTGAGTGGGGTTGAACCACTTTTTCCTGTGCGCAGCAGGCGAATTAACCAGCGGTATATTACAACCTTCGTACGTATTCGACACCAGAATATTTCGGTCGTTTTACGTCTGACCGATGGACGTGAACGGGATGGGTGGTGTCGCACCACCGTAGTCCGTGCTTACGCGTCTTACGCGTCGCACCTGCACTGCCACTATTGCGCCTTATCACGTGATTGACGCGTTCCCTTGTGCTACACCCCGATAATATTAGCAGATTTTCGTTCATAATGAAAATCTGCTATTGACCAGTTTAACGTCTTGGGCGGGACACCTTAATGCATCCGTGTGTTGGGTGCAATGGCGACTCGAATCGGACTTGAACCGACAACTTCCAGCGTGACAGGCTGGTGCTCTAACCTGTTGAACTATCGAGCCATATGCGACCACTTTAGTGTCTTGGTCGAGACAGATGGGTTAACTTTATGCGTGAACAGTTTTTGTTCACACTCTTGTGGTCGAATAGGCGAGACTTGAACTCGCAACCTCTTCATCCCAAATGAAGCGCCCTGCCAATTGAGCTACTACTCGTAATAAAATGTGGGTGAACCCTCTTTTAGACCCACAGCAATGACCAGTTTTACGGGGAACCACCCCACTACCCATTGCCTTCGTACTTCCGGCATATCTACTTGTGCATACAGTTGGTTAGACAATTGCGCATTCGGGTCAACGGATTGCTATGGGCTGGGTACATTTCAATCAATTTGGCGCTTAACGTCCGCCAGACGATGGTTGCGGAGGATGGACTTGAACCACCGACCTCCAGCTTATGAAACTGGCGAGCTACCACTGCTCCACTCCGTAATGTTGGGCGTTTTAACGTCTTGCCCTTGACGGACAGCAAAAACCGATAAGTCTGTCTGCGCTTGGTGGCAAATTTGCATCACCGTGCGCTTTTCTGATGTGTCCCAACCGAACATCCCTAAAATTGTGGGAGGCGGCATATATGTGAGGGGCACGTTCCGGTATTGACCACACCGTTAACGTCCGGACGCTTTTTGGCGCTGCCTTTAGGCTCTGCCATTCAGGTGTGCGGCAAGCTGACCACAATTGTTTTATACCCCATTGGTCTAGTTCACAGCTCGCTCCGGCTCTTTTTGGACCGATATCGTTAGGGTCTACGCCCGACTTTCACGGGGGGATTGCGACTCCCAAATTACTTTCGCAGCGCGTTCGCGTCCAATAGGGCGGGCTGCGCAGCGGTTTTCTCGGCGTTGGGATTGTTCCCTCAACCGATGACTTAATTATAACATAGCCTAAATCACTTTGCAACCGCTTTTTGACCTATTTTAGCGCTACATTTTGTTGCTGACAGATATATAATCGCAATATAGGGAAAATATACAAGATGATTTGCGACATCATTATTATAGCATCCTATATATTATTCGGCATCCGCTTTTGCTACATTTAGCGAGTCAATTTGAGATATTTCTTTCCGTTGTATTCCGTTACTTCGATTTTCAATGATGCGGAGCCTTTTTCGCCGTTCTTTTTCTGCACCGTAAACGAAGCGGTTTCATTGTTCAGAAGTTTCTTTGCTTTTGCCTGCGTCACTGTTAGTTCTTGACCGTAATATTTTGTTTTCTTGAATAATGCCACATGGCAGTCTTTATTAGTGCAGCTATAAGCTTTTGGTGTTTCCACCATATCGCTTCCGCACACTGGGCATTTTCCGAGAACTTCTCGCGTAAAATCAAGAGAGAATGAAGGACGCTCTCCACTGAAATCACAAAGGACATTGCAGTCGAAGGACTTTCCACTTTTTCCTACGCAGTCTGTAAGGTGAACTTTTCCATTTTTGATAAGTGATGTAGCAACCTGCTTTGTCAGTGTTTTTCCAATGGCTTCAAGGAATTTGTTATCTTTCCAAAGGGCTACGCCGCATTTTTTCAAACAAGCAAAGGCTCGTTTGGTTTCAACAACATCACCGCCGCATTTTGGGCATTTTCCTATAACGGTATATTGCCCTGCTGTTCCTTGATACTGGCTTTTTATAGTTCCACCAGAGTTCATGATTTGATTGATGGTGTCTTTGGTTTTATTAAGAACATCTATGCGGGATACTGTACCTGCTTTTACATGGTATAGGTCTTTTGAAAGTTCTACGGTTGTTTTGACGTCGAGTGTAATTCCGAGAGAGTTCATTGCATCGACAAGATAGAATCCTGCAGGTTCACCATAGTAAACGCCTTTTTTAAGTGATATGTATTGAGACTGAATGCAACGGCTTATTGTATCGGCACGAGTAGCATCCGTACAAATCGTAGCATCCGAGAGGATTTCTTTCCAGTCTTCATCGGTATATTCGGTTCCTTCGTTTTCAACGCCACGAAGAGGAGCAACCATCCAGTTATTGAGAGCCTTGACTGTATACCGCTTTGGAGGAGTAGTCATCTTCCCTACTGGTGCGAATTTGATGTTTACACTTTCACCTTCATGCAGCTTCGGAAGAATCTTATCGCCGCTTGAAGGTTTTTCAAACTTTCGCCAACCGAGTGTGACTTGTACATCACCTTTGAGAGTGAAATCTTCATCGTAGCAGTGAATAACGATTGTAGTTCGGTCAACTGTACACGCATCTTCGCAAAAGACGGCACAGAAACGATTTAGGATACATTCATAGACTGTCTTTTCTGCACCTGACAACTCACCGGGCCACTTTCCTGTTGGAATAATAGCGGAGTGTGCTTCAATCTTGCTATCATCGTAGATGCTTTTTGTTCCTTGTTTGTCGATTAAACCCGTAATTCCTGCTTGAACAAGTCCTTTGATGGCTGTATCAACTTTCACAACCTCATTCGTGGCAAGATAGCTGCTGTTTGTTCTTGGATATGTAACGTATCCACCCTCGTATAATGTTTGTGTTGCCGCAAGGACAGTTGCAGGAGTAAGCGATTTATCAACATCACAAGCGAAGCCCTGTAAATCGCTCATTGAAAACAATTTCCCTGAATTTACAGTTTTTCTTTCTGTCTTTATATTTGTTACTGTTGCTCCTGCTTTATTAAATGCATCGGCTAATGCCTGTGCCTCGACCTCATGCCCTTCATCAAAGGTCCGTTTACTGGTCAGTTCAATTATTTCTCCGTTTGTTTTTTCCTTGCTTGTGACAACAGAATACGGTTTTGGAACAAACTCTTTAATTGCTTTTTCGCGTTCGATGATATGCTGTACGATTGGACACACGCAGCGACCAATTCGGACGAAACTTTGTGCCTTGATAGACGCATAGCGAGTCAACTCGATTCCCAACAACCAATCCATTTCAGCGCGTGTTTCAGCGGAAGCCGAAAAATCAACATATTCGGTATTTGGCTTAGCTGTCATAAACGCTTGTTGAATGGTTTTATTTGTTGTATCCGGAAGCCATAGCCGATAAATCGCTTTCTGCGATTTCAGACCGTGTTCAATGATTTCATCAATTAACCGTTGCCCTTCTCTATCTGGGTCACCAGCGTTGTAGATTGCATCTATATCGTTGCGATTCATCAGATAATTGAGCATTCGAATCAAGCCAGAGAATTGAGGCTTTCCTTCGAAGTGAAAATCCCAGTTTTCAGGGAAAAATGGAAGTCTATCCATTGTCCATGGATGTTTCTTTTCTGGGTCATAATCGTCAAAATAGGCATCAAGGTCGATAAGCTCATAGATGTGTCCAACAGATAGAGCGATAACATACTCGTTTCCCTCCATCCATGTAGTTTTTTCCTTACCTTTACGCTCAAACTTTTCGTTTTTCCACCATGAAAGTGCGGAAGCTATACTACGACCAAGCGATGGCTTTTCCGCAATGACCAGTTTTTTCCCCATTTTTATCCTACCTTGACTGTTGTAGATGTGCTGAAGCTGGACATCGTGCTGATGCAGTATTTTGCCCAACAGCCGCGCATCATTTCCGCGTTTTCAATTTCTCGTAATGGTACACAGTAACCAATTCCAAACCAGAAATCATTCGGTCTGCGTTTATCGCAGTTGTATGCTGCGCGTACTTTGAATGGACTAACATAGCTGCCTTCTAATTGCATACATGCCGGAAGCATACAATGGTCAACAAAAGATGCAAGTTGACGACGGTTTATTAAATACGCTACATCCAATCCGGAAAAAGCGTAAAATACATAATCAGATTCAGAGCCATATAGCCATCCCGGTTTACAACCGTTCTTTTCGGCAATGCCATCTTCACCATTCACATAGCTTGTAACAATACTTTCTGCAAAAAGGTTTCCTGTTTTTCTGGTGTCGCATTTTACTTCCATCAACAGTTTCTTCCCGTTTGGATAAGTACACGCATAGTCACAGTCTTTTTTCTGATACTCGGTAAATTTTCGCAAATCTGTGATTTCCGTCATCTTACCTTGTGTTATCCATTTTTTACAAAAACGCTCGAAGATTTCTTCGCCAACGTCACCGACATGTAACTGCTCACCAAAATAATAGGTTTGTGGTGTTCCATCGTTTTTTATGACATCTGGCAAAACCGCTGTTAGGAAACCATCCTTTTGCACACTTGGCTGGTTAATGATTGTTACCATCTTAATGCTCCGTTTTTTGTAGCATTATACCAACAAACAAAAAAGCAGCCCTGCCATTGCTGGCAGAACTGCTATTATGGATTAGAACAAGACGGTGAGAGGTGCTACACTCGTCATCATCGAGTCGCGGGCAGTTTTCTGTGCCTTTGCATTCTTGATGGCAACGTCAAGAGCATTGGCATAGAGCTTCACGCGTACATTCGGTACTTTTGCCTCAAGCTCACGGAGCTCACTCAACCGCTGTTCGCAAGCCGCCAAGGTCAAGTCGTAAATGGCATCCTCGGACGACTTAGTGTTAGTCACCGTGTTCGTATCACAATGTGGACCGCCATCCTCACAGCAAACCACCTCCGCACCGGGTGCAGAAACGTAACTGTAGGAACACACCTTCCCATTGAGGTCCTTTGCAGGGCTCGCAGCGAAAGCGCTCAGCGAAAACATGGCGCTCATTGCAACAGCAACGAAAACAGCGATAACGGTCTTGAAGATATTCTTGCTCATGATAAACTCCTTCTGCCTGTTTACAGGCATTTCAAAAATAAGAGAGGCTCCGGGGGTGAATTTGGAGCCTCTCGCTGGGAATTTGGTGTGCGACTTTAGATGGCGTGAGCGTAGGGACCAAGCTCGTACGGTACACCATATTCATCGCAGAGTCTGCCCAAGCCGTCGCAGCGCTGACGAACGCCACGGTAGGCATTGTCGTTCCACCGAGACATATTGTCCAGATGGCTCTCAACTCTCGATGCCACGAAAGTCATGAGCGAAGCGAACGAATAGGCGTGGACATCTTTGAGAAATTCTGCCTCGCCTTCCAGATAGAAAGAGCGGGGAGCGTTTTCCCACTTGGAGAGGAAGATTTCCCCTGTGTAGCCCTTGTAGGACATCGTTCCAAGATAGAATTCCCCATATTCGGTCTTGCTGGCAAGGAGTTCGTTGAGCTCACTCGTGTCAACGTTGTGGGTCGGGCGGAAGTAATTCTGAGTCATGGTATAATCTCCTCTCTGACTCGTGCCGCTAATATATAGCAGCGTTTTTGGATTCCACCTGTTTAGGTGGTCTTTCGATTTGCCGGAACATATGTATTCGACACATCACTGTATCGCTGCCAGTTGATAGATGCAGACAACTCAATTGTCACACATACACCAACTGGTATTTATATAAACGCCGAATCACACGGCGCACTTCTCAAAAATAAAGAAGCGACTCACTTAATCACCCAAACGGTTCAGCGCCATACAAGAGACAATAAGCCTCTCGAATGACTTTTTCTGAATCGCCCTTGTGGGATGACTAAGTGAGTCGCTTTATTACTTGGAACGACTACAATATACCAACTTTGCGCACTAATGCACTTTTACATTACTCGTTTCCTGATAAAAAAGGACGCCCGCTTGTTACGGCGAGCGTCCTTCTTAAATCCTATTACAACTCAAACATTGCATCAATATACTTGGATGCGTTTTCGTATCCATTGTCTTGCAACACCTGCGAGATGTAATCGACAACTACTTCGGCGCTTTCGTTCTTATCGCCGTAGAGTTCGATTTTGGGATTCCGGTCCTCACAAAACGTAAAGGCGATTGTGTTATCCAAAATCGCTTGACCAACGATTTGGTCGGTGTCCTCCGTCGTGTAGTTTTCCATGAACGATTGGATGTCCTGCGCGTCATCGTCATCGCTGATATAATCAGCGAGCCATTTCTTGGAAACGGCGATGGTTTCAATGGCTTCGCAACCATCAACGATAATGGTTCGATTTAAGTATGCGTAACCATCGTTGTTTGCAGAAGACGTTTTAGGCAACACTTTTGCGTTTGACGGTTCGTTTTCCTGAATTTCCTCGTTCAGCAGAATATAGCAAAGTGCTTGCAAGACGGTTTCTACTTCATCTGTTTCGATACCGTTGTCAATAAGACATTGACGAGCAGATTCGAGACACGACTGACGGTGTGCGTTAAAATAATCTTTCAACACGTAATTTTCACTCCTTCTCACTAAAATTGTCATACACAATCTGCATCTGTTCAAGAATCGCATGTGCTCGCTGATAAGGTTCTTGACATGACGAATCTTTCCATTCATTGCAGAACTCTTTAAGTCCGTTAATTACCTCGTAACGAGACGATGCATCAACCAATCGAATGGCCATGTGCGATAACGTTTCTGCTTTAAATGCATCGTTGTTTGGAGCGTAGCGCAAAATGAGATTCGAAATGTCCGAAGCTAACAACAAACATTCAATGTAAAACTGCCGCATTTTTTCATCGTCGTCATCTAAAATTCCATCATGCGTGTTGCCGATTACAGACGCACAAATGCAGTCTTTCAACATAACAGGTTCGCTGCGCTGTTCCGGTTCGCAAACAGATACGGCAAAAGACGCCAAAGCGTCATAATACTTTACAGTTCCCTTACTGTAGTATACTGAGCTTTCGCCTTTAATATAGAATAATATAATGTCGTCCTCATAAATCGGATGACCAAAAGAATCGCTTACTCCCGTATATTGTCCAACAGTGTCTGCGTAAACAACATACTTTTCAACGGCAGGCTTCTGGGAATATATAATGGCCTTGTCACCAGTTCCATTTTGAGGAAAGATTCCGCCAGTTACCCATATACCCGGCAAAGGTATTCCATCGTAAGTTACTTTTTCCCCTTTTTTCCGAATTTGACCTCGGAACATGATGGTGCGAGAAATCAATTAAAATCACCTCGTTTTAAAAATTTTTTCCGATAACATGACCTTTGGGTACGCCTTTGAGCCACTTAATCCACGCCAGATTATTTGTCGGATACACATTATTTCCGCGACGAATATCCTCCAACAGAACTCCAAGATGGAACGCATCCATCCTCCGAATTATAGAAAGGCGAGTTTCCGAGCTGGAAGTGTCTCTGCCATAGATAGCGTCTGTTCCCTTCTCAACATCGCTCCGAATCGAATCAAACATAGCATCCGGCGAATTGTCACTTTCGATGCCAATGGTGTCACGGATGTACTCCTCTGCAGCTTCGAACGAATGGAAAATCTCCACATCGTCATAGCTGGAAAGACTCTCAAACTGAGCTTCAGCAATGAGAGCCCAGTAACCAGAAGAATCTTTTGGTACATTATCCACAATACCATCAAATGCAATCATCAGTTCGTTGAATTCTTTTTCGTCCATTTTTGTCGGGTCAACTGTATCATGGACAACTTCAATGTCACCATTTTGCAAATCTACAATGTCGTAGAATTCGTACAAGGTGGTTCCGACCTGATGACGATACTGGCAAGTATCAGGGTCGGTACAAACCCAAGAGTCTGCTTCTTTCTGCTCCTCCCACATAGCTTCCAGCAACGGGAAAAGCATATCACGGATTTTGTAGCAGTCATTCACGATTTCACCGAGAATGTTTCGCTCCGGCCAGCTTTTGTGTGCGCTGTAGTATTCCATTGCGTAAGCGTCTGCGTCAAACTGCGAGGCAAGCCGCTCCATGTCCGCAATGAAATTTTCTTTGTTCAATTTGAAGTCGTACACACGACCAGAGACACCATTTCGGCTGATGATTACACTGTTATTGTCGTCCGTGCAATCTTTTACATTCCAGCCAAGACGTTCGGCAGTTTCAGAATACTGAATTAAATACATTTTTTACTCCCTTCATGCTGATTCAGCTTTTTTTAATTCTTCACACAGGTCCGCAAGATACACAACCATTGCTTTTGTGGCATTCATACACTCTGGCAATGGACTGCCTGTAATCGCGTGAAATCTGCATGCTTTATGTGGTGCAGCCTTTTTTTCTTTTGCAAGTTGTTTTTCAATGTCCGCAACGAATGCTTTGGCGCGGACATCAAAGTGATACACATAGATAAACTTGTCAAAAGAGTTTGCACGCGAAATCATTAGTTTTTTCCCGCCGCAACGGTTTCGAACCTTCCAACCGTTACGGCAGCACATATCATAATACTTTTTCTTAATCATCACATCACTCCTCTAAAATCCAAACAGTTCAGTTTTTGGTAGCGCTCAGAATTTGATACAACTTGCACAGCTTATTGGCAATGTGCCGCGCAGCCATTTCACAATCGTTCAGCGGGCACATCGTAGATGTGTGCAATTGTGCTGCATAACTATTGATGCTGGCATTGGCTTTTGCCAACTGGTCGTGGATATCCTCAACAATGTGATTGGTGCGAACGTAGAAGTGGTAATAGCTCCCAACATCGTTCATCGCCTCAAGAATAAGCTCATCACAGCCGTTTTTGTAGACACGCCAACCGTTGTGTTCGCAGATTCGAATCATGTCCTTTGTGTTCATTGTTTTCCCCCTTTTGCCCGTTTGCGAGCAATATTATGATTTCCGTCTTTTGTGACGGCTCGCATCACACAAACAAAAAAGCAGCCTTTACGATTTCTCATAAAGACTGCTTCTTGATGCAGGTTATCTTAATACTTCTTTTTATAGTGTTTGTGCGGATGTATTATACCTACATCTGTTACACCCCATGCGGGGTGCAACTCACGTCCGAGGGCTACACGATTTACGAGTGCAACATTTCAATCAACGCACTCCATGCGGAGTGCAACTCCCGCCGAGAATCATTTCAATCAACGCACCCCGTGCGGGGTGCAACAAATTCTGTGCCGTCCGAGGAATTTCAATCTAATGCACCCCGTGCGGGGTGCGACGGTCTATGACAGGTTGCAATGTGCATGGAGCGCGTGCCATTTCAATCTAATGCACCCCGTGCGGGGTGCGACAGCAAAACCATACAAACCCAATGTCTTTTGGTAGCACATGGGTGTACAATTTCACCAATTGTGTACTTCTTGTATTGAAGCACTTGCTTACTTACTGCATTGGAATCACCCTCTAACTATTGATTTTTGGTGCGAAGCTCCCAGCAATTTTATGTTCACTTGAGGTTCGCACCACTTCGATAACATTATTATAACATATACTATATTACTCTGCATCCGCTTTAAGGCAATAAAAAGAGCCACTCACAATATTACGAGTGACCCTTTGATATTTGCTAATATTACCAGTCTCTTTCGAATTTATCTGTAATGTCCTGTTCCGATAGCGATGGAAAGCCATCCATATCACTGACAGTAATTGGTGCTTTATTTGATTCCCACATTGTTGTATATTTGATGTGCTCTGCCTGTAGTGCTTCATGGAGGGCTAAAGCGGCATCTATCACTTCCTCTGTACTTTTATCGCCCATCTGCAAAGTAATACTGGCGTAAACTCGTTCTTGTTCGATATATTCATTTAGGGAATCATTATTTTTCCATGTATTTATCGACAAAGGATATCGGATTTCCCACTGTGCATCATAGGAAGTTGGTACAACTTTTATTGCGTTCTCTAATTTTGATTCGATTTTTTCACCAAAATACAATCGCGGGTAATCATCTACCAGTGTTTCGTTTTTATCTATACGAACATTAAATGTTCCATTATATTTATCACTACTTACTGTTGCAACGTAGTGAAGAGAATCAAACGCCTGTTGTACATGTTCGGCTGATATCGTGTGTACAGTAAAAGTGTCCCCATATTTTCTATTTAACAATTGCTCGATTCGTGCCTTTTGAGCTTCTTCATTAGATGGGAATGTGCTGTTACTATTATAGGCGCATCCAATTAAAGATAGTAAGACCAACATTGTGCATTCAATTTTCAAAAAATTTAGTAGCCGCATTTTTTGCTCCTTTTGTTTTGTTGGAAACATCGATAAACGCTTTATCATTATACCCTCATTATACCCAGTAGCCGTAAGCAGCAAAAGAGCCGCCCACCAAACGGCGAGCGGCTCTTTTGCTGCTTATAGCTTGTTATTATTCTTTTTCTGTTACGATAAAGGCGACGATGCCATTACCCCAGAAATGACTGTGCGCATATTGGTATGCAGCTTGAGTGTTCGGGGCTTTTACGGTTGCCAGTAGTCTATCACAGATAACCATGTTGGTAACCTGCCCGCGATGCCCACCACGAATCTCGTATGTATGCCAATTACGAGTGCGGTATTTCCACATAAACGCATTGTACTCATCTTCGCTGCAGAAAATCCGATTCCGAATAGCAAAAATGATTGCACCAATGGCAACAAGGCTGCTTGCGACAGCATAGATATACGTGATGATATTGAGCATCACATCGTTATCCATACGTGCAGATACCGCCACTGCGGAAACAGAGTCAAAAAGCCCGACCATTCCGTTAATAGCGGATACGGCGAAAAACGCGATAGTTGCAATCAGAACAAGTGCGCGGATTTTTTTGTATGCGTTGTATTTCATCTTACAAGCCTCCCAGCTTATTGCGGTACAATTTTGCACCTGTTTTCCTATTCCACCCTTTGTGGTGGCCTTTATATGTAATCACCGAATCTCACGGTGTTTTATATTAGCAAGCGTTGCTTTTGTCGTAGTACAGACTTTCATATGCCCAACGAAGGCTGAGGATGTCAAGAACCTCTGTACAATACTCGTTGAGGTCGATGAGATGACGACCATAAATTGTGAACAGCCGTTCATCCCAACCGATAGCGTCTACTACGCTAATTTCTCTGCGAGAAACATCATTTGAACCGGTTACATAAGCAACGAGCTTGAGTTCCTGCAAGGAAAGACAGTTTAGCATCTCCTCTGCTGATTTTACCGCACCTTCATCATTTTCATGTTCCCAGCGGTATTCGTAGGCGTTATCGACAATGAACTTTGTCAGCTTTTCCCGATACGCTGCATCATCCTCGCTGATGTAAAAAGGACGGATGCTGGAATCGGTATCATTACAGCAGAGATACTCAGCAATCTTCTGCGAAATTGCATCATCTGCACGCTTGACCTGACGATGCGTATCGTGGTTTTTGCCGATGATACCAGCCTTTGCGTCTTTCACATAACGCATCGTTTTGTAATTGAGATGCTTTTTGTGGCGTTTTTCGCAAAAGTAAGTTGCTTTGCGGTTCTTGCGAGCACGAACTTTTTCTGCGTTTTTTTCAGCACGCTTAGCTTCGATTTCAACATCCATCATTTTTTACAGCCTCCTTAGCTGTTCAGCCATTTTACAATGGCATCGATAAGGCTTTCCCCAATAGCCTTTGCCTAGAACGCCTCAAGGTAAGCATCGGCAACAGCCTTTATCTTTTTCCACTTCCTGTCATAGTTTCTTTTACTATGACCTTTGCTCTTGATGAACTTCCTGTTCCCGCCGTATTTCTTCACGGCAAAAGCAACAGCCCAAAGGAAAATTGCAAGGGCTGTGCAAACAATAGCTATCCGTACGGACAGGAACTAGAATCCTTTTCCAGATAGCCAGTTCCAGAAAGATATTGCAATAATCTTTCTTAAACCGTATCCAACAAGAGTAGCTGCGTCTTTTGCAAAATCAAATTTCTAAAACTTCATGTGTATCCCCACTTTCTCACGCTGTGCGTGAACCAAAAATTATGTTCCACCGATTTGGTGGGCTTTATATATATTTCAGCACATCACTGTACTGGTGCCAGTTGATATATGTGGTTGTTTCTTTTTACCTTCCAACACATACCAACTGGTATTTATATGAACGCCGAATCTCACGGCGCACTTCTTAAAACAAGAAGCGACTCACATGGTCACCAATGCGGTTCAGCACCATACGAGAGCATACAATTCTCTCAAATGATTTTTTCTGAATTCTGTTTTGGATGACTTAGTGAGTCGCTTGATTACTTGAAACGTCTATAATATACCAGCTTTGCGCACTAATGCATTTAATTATTACTCATTACAATACAAAGACAGGTGGAGCCTATGGTCGAAATCGTTGGCTACGTCAATATTTATAACAAAAAAGCCACCCGCAACGAGTACGGATGGCAAATAGTATTAGTTGTTGGAGGTCTCCGTGAACGACTCAATGATTCTTCCGTTTCGCTTGACAGCAGAATAAACGATATCTGCTACATCATACGAAATGCTGGAATCATCAGCATCGAAGTCGAGAGTGTCTCGCTGACCCTGATTGGTGATAACGGCATAGGTCTTATCTACGCCGTCAGCAACATACTGCAGAGCTTCTTTTTTTGCTTTTTCGAGGTCGTCAACCAGATACCGGTCTTCATCATAATAGCCGCGTGCCTTATCGTAGACATTTGAGTAGCAGGCAGGATATTCGTTCTTGTCAACGACAACGCCAACGTCCACAAGATATGCGTTACTCATTTTTCTGCGCCTCATTCTTCAACCACATGAACAATATACGAAACAGGCCCACAGAGATTCGGGTCATTTTCGACAGTCATTTCCCAGTTACCAAAGAAATTGTCCTCAGTACCGGAACAGCCAATGCTTTCACCATCCTTATCATACCAGCAAGCCTGCGTCCACGGAGAACTTTCCGGGTCATTCGTATGGGATTCCGGAGGGCAGCAAACCATCACATCAACAGTTGTACCGTTGTGGAATTCAGCGTTGACAGAATGAGTTTCATCCACATCCCAGTCCAAATCTTTTCCGGAGAGCAAATCATTGATGACCTTTGTATCTTTGCGGTTGACTTTGACAGTTGCCTCATAAACAAGGCCAAAGCCGAAATGGCAGAAACCGGTTTCATCGGAAAGATAATCACCGATAGCGTCAACGTCATCATCTACCTTATCAGGAATTACCATCTGGTTCGGAAGGTCTACTTCCTCGCCGTCGGTATCCCATTTGATGTTGGTAGCAATGCGTTTGCTCTCGAAAATGGTATCATGATGAGTTTCCCGCGAATAATGAATACGCTCAGAATCAACGCATACGGCGTTGGTATCCGTTTCAAAATAGCCTTCCTGTTCGCATTCGTAGCTGATGCTCAGAATACCTTCTACGCGCTTCTCAACCAAGTCGGGAATGGACAGTTCAATCATATCATGCGTGATATACCTAACATAAGTTTTGAACGCGGCGACTGCGTCGGAAAAATAGTCGCGACAAATATCCGTCGTCACAGCAAAGTTCAGGTTCTTCTGAGTGTCAGCAGAAAAAATATTGTAAGCAAACACTACATCTACGGTAAACTTATAAATGTTCTTTTTCATAAATTAGGGCAAGAAGACCCGCGACTTTAGTCGTGGGAGGAATTGCCCGTTCACTTCCTTTCGATTAAGTAATTGATTAAGTAATTTGTTGCAGGTTCTAATAGCTGCAATTTTTTAAATGAAATATGCTGTAAATATTTGTGGTTAATATTCAGCCAGTTCGTTTCTTACTTTCATTAAAATGATGCCGAGATTGTTTGCACCCGAACCATTAACTGTTCCCCAAACTTTATCGCCCCAAGTGTTACCTTCTTCTAAGTACGCATTACCTGTAGCAATTAACTTTTGAGCAAGTTCCGGATTCTGTACAAACTTTGCTCTGACGATTTCTTCCATAATTTTTATTTTTACAGATTCCCAGTCCTTTCTGAGAGTAACTTTCCTACCAAGTTTCTTTGCTTCTGACGGATTTAATTTTGTAAACTGTATTCTTTCAGAATCACTCACACATTTTTGAGCCTGAAAAACAGCTTCACTGTTGGTGTAAGTGAGGTTTTTATATGTTACTGAACACTCAAAAAAATTGCTGAGAAAGAAATAATCTCCTCGAAAACTGTCAATTGTTTTGTTCATAGGTATAGGCAAGGAGACCCGCGACTTATGTCGTGGGAGAAATTGCCCATTCACATCCTTTCTTTGAAATTTTTTTGTATGGCAACTAAACTATATTAAAATCTGCAATTTGAATGGCGTCTTCGAACTCTTGCGACGCTTCGTCGAGACCGTCTAAGTCGATGTTTTCAACCTGCCAGACATAGACGGGACGCAGCGTGCAGTTGGAACCGGGTACTACGCCGTAGCCAGTATCGTATTTAAAATCTGCACATTCCCAACTGTCGAGGTACTCCTCGCCGTTCCAACCATTGGCGGCGTAGTAGTGACCGTTAAGAAGAAAGACGGGAATGCGGGATTCAAAGAAAAATCCGACACTTTTAATTGGACCAGTCATTTTTTGAAAACCTCCTAATTTTTACATGTTGTCAACACCGAACATCGTAGCGTTGAGTTTTGCTTTCCGCATACAACCTTCTGTGTAAGACAACGTGTTAGCAGTAGAATTCAAGAAGGAAGCTTCTTTTTCTGCATCCTCCTTCTCTTCAAAGACGATTGCGTTTAATTCAGCTTCCTCCACCGTGAACATATCACTGTTATAATCGTTTGGCTCTCCGCTAAGAAAGACACTTACAGTTGCCAATGCTTGTGGAAAGTCACTGTATTCCCGACTAGCATACCCTTTGCGGATTACGATTTCTCGTATCACACCGGGATAAATACCGAACTCTGTTTTAGACGCTTGGTAAACTCGTCCTCTCTTCTCGTTTTTTTTACGAATTTTTGTTACAACCCAAACAGGTTTATCGACCCATTCGAGGACGTTTGAAAAATCAACTTTCTTTGCCATTTGTTTTGTTCCTTTCTACTTTTGTTGTGGTTACAAATTTTTCACGCAAATCAGAGACTCAAAGGCGTTTCCGGTTTCTGCACAATAAGCTCTAAACTCTGCAATGAGTTTTCGCTGTACTTCGTCACCACCGTCAACGTTCTGGATGTCAAACGTCTTGCTGCATTCTGCTCCGTTGTGGTCTGCATATACCACTTCGTATTTACCCGGACCAGCATTGGTACAAATATTGAGCTTTGAGCAAAGCTCTTCGTATTGTTCCTTTACCGCGTAATACTCGCTCAGTTTGATAACGGTAATGCCATCAGGAAGTTTGTATTCTTTCGGAATGAACGCCGACTCGTAGTGACCATATACGTGCCCCTCGCTGTCATCCCACATGGCGACGGAAAGTTTGCCATCACCGGGGAAGTCAAGCCACCAAAAGCGGTTCGCGTCAAGACGTGAAATGTTGATATGGCGAACAACTTCTTTGACCCACAACAGGTTCATAGAGGAATTTAATCGAAAAGAATAAAGACCTTTCGGCGTTTTGCTCTTCATGAGCTGGGATGCGTACTTTTCTGCATCGGTTTTCGTTAAATCCATTGACAAGCGTTCATTGATTGCAAACCGAGCATTGCGTTCATCCGGAAAATACTTGTCAATAAACGCGCAACCTAACTTTCGGAATTTGTACGTCTCGCTTTTTTGAGCGAAATGGTTTTCGTACATGGGAGACTCTTTGTTTACGATAAATGTGATGTCAAACATTGTTTTTTCCTACTTTCATTGTTTTTTTTGATTGTCTTTTTTTGCACAAACAAAAAAGCAGCCTTTATGATTTTTCATAAAGACTGCTTATCGATGCAGGTTATCTTAACGCATGTTGATTTATTCCGTTTGTGCTAAGATATTATACCTACACCAGCTACACCCCGTGCGGTGTGTAACGGCAACTGTTCGGATTTCAATCTAACGCACCCCGTGCGGGGTGCAACAGACGTAGCACAGATGAAAAAAGTATCTCAATATTTCAATCTAACGCACCCCGTGCGGGGTGCAACGAGGACAGATGAGCCACACATTTACAAGCCCGTTTATTTCAATCAACGCACCCCGTGCGGGGTGCAACAGCAAAACTATACAATCTAAGCGTATCTTGGTAGCACGTAGGATGTACAGTTTTGCTAATTATGCGCTTCGTACATTGAAGCATTTATCTACTTACTGCATTGGAACCACCCTCCAGCCATTGAATTTTGGTGCGGAGCTTCCAGCGTTTTTATGTCAGCTTAAGGTTCGCACTAACTCGATAACTTTATTATAACATATACTGTGTTTTTCTGCATCCGCTTTTGCGGTAATAAAAAGAGCCGCCCACCAAACGGTGAGCGGCTGTGTTAGTTGAAATCCCAATACGGGTCATTGAGATTTCCAAGGGCAAAGTAATCATCTTTCTCTTGTTGGCTTATGATATCACTTTGCTGTGCGTCGTTTGATTCAGCTTCTTTTAGCTCGGTGGCTGGCTCTACACTTGGGTCGCGGTTATCGCGGTACGCTGTTGCTGTACATCCCGTCTCATTGTATAGGTAATCGACAACGGCATCGAAATCATCTGGGTCAACGCTATCAGGCAAATCAAACTCATACGGGAGAGTACTGACATCAATTTTTGCATCTGGAATCCAGTCGATATCAAATACGCTGCTTGCCATATTTTCTCAACTCCTTACTCTGGGTCGGTTGACAAATGATACCCCTTATGAAAAAATCCTGTTTCATCTGAAATGAAATTCCCAACGGCATCACTGTCATCCGGGTCAATATCTTCCCTTAAGACCAAGTCTTGCGGAAGAGAAGCTCTGACCTCGTCTTCTGTCATACCATCAGGAATGTCGTCTTCAGTGATATCATAGTCAATGTCAAAGATGTGTACGTTTTTCATATTTGGTTTTCCTTTCTTCCCTTAAAGACCAATTTTTTTCATAAAAGGGATAGCCTTTCTCATCCGGTCACAAATCCACTTTTCGTTTTCTTTCTTCCCGTTTTTCGCAATGTATTTTCGCATTTCATCCGAAGTCTGCGGACCGAAACCGATAGCATCCAAAATCACTTGTGCGCCATCACACTTCAGTGCCTTCAAAGTATCGGGTTCAATTTCTCTTGCACCGTCAAATGGCTGCATCATTTTCAATCTGCAAAACGGTAGACATCCATTTGGAGCATCCTTAATGTTCCAAATTTCGTATCCCAAAGGCGGTTCTGTCACGATAGTATATTCGTAGTTATGATATTTCACTTTTCAGATTCTCCTTTATTTAGGTATTTAGTTCGATAACTTTTTCGGCAAATTCTGCATACTGCACCAATTGCCACGGTTTATCGTATTTATATGCAGTCTTCACTTAACTGTCATAACATTGACACGATATGTCTTGCCGGTGGTCTCGTCATCCAACTCCCAATAACCAATGAAGGTCTCGTAGGCTTCGGTGATAGCGACCTGCACACCGGTATTGTCGTACAGGATAGCCTCGGTCCATGAAGTATTCTCATCGCCGCAGCAACGGATATCCATCGAATACCCGTCAGAAAATTTCGCAGTCTCGCTCAGCGAAGAGCCAAAACCTTGGATTTCCTCGCCGCAAAGATACTTTTCGAGTTTTTTGGAGGACGATTCACTGATGTACAGAGTTTCTTCCAAGGTAATTTGCTCTGGAAGTACATTCACAAGAACATGGTATTCAGCACCGTTATAGGGGATGACCCAATGGTTGCGGAACATCTTGGTGGGATTTGTTTTGTATACCGTCTTACCGTTCACGGTAAGTGTTACCATACCAGAAACACCATCTTTGCTGTTTCCTTCCCAAAGGACGGTAACCGTGGTGTTGTCTGCAGCTAATACAATATTGCTGGTTTTATACCCATCTTCGACGCTGTCTGGGTCATTAAGATTGCCGATAAGAGTATCGTATTCCGACTTTTCCATTTGGGTGTGGTTGACATAAACGCGTTCAAAGCATTTGCTTCTCTCATACATGCGTGCCACATACAGAACAGTCTCAGCCAAATCCTCGACAGTTTCGGCTGTCATAGAATCCAGCGTACGGCGAGCCCACAAGTCAACACCATCCTCGATAATGCTACACTCGCAAACTCTGTGAAGGCTGGGATAGGTCACACTGATAAGTTGCATACGAAGGGCGGGTTTGTTGCCTTTGGGATAAATGTCATTGATGGGAAAATTGAGGGGGTCAAGGCTGACACTTTCAGGAACCTCACCAAATCCAGACCAATGACCGGGATTCCGTTCTGCCATGAATTCACGGGCAAAACGCTCCGCAGTCTCCTTCGTCAAACCATGCCATTCTTTGACATCGCGGCTTTTTTCGATAGAAGCAACTGCTTCGCTGACGGCAGTGAGAAAATCGTTCTGGTTCTCTTCCTGATTCCGTCTGGTTTCGTCTACGAGCTGCTCAAAGAGGGCTGCATCGCGCAGATACTTGGCGGCAATGGGAGCCGATACCTCGGCAGAATCCGGAATCGTTGCTGCAGTGTTGAGATATTCTTTGATGTCCTTTTCGTATTGTAGCCTCTTGCGGAACTTCGAAAGCACATCGAGTTCATCCAGAGACAGTTCTACCTTAGTGTTCGGCTGCTTTGCAGAATGAATGATAAGGATGCCTGTATCAGTTTTTTGGATTTTCATAAATTCTTTCCTTTCTGCCCGTTTGTGGGTCGTGTTATAAGTTTCCGTTATTTGTGACGATTTGCATCACACAAACAAAAAAGCAGCCTTTACGATTTCTTGTAAAGACTGCTTTTTGATGCAGGTTATCTTAAAAAAATTTTTATTGTGTTTGTGCTGATGTATTATACCAACTCTATAACTTTGCAACGCCTAGCATGGTGTGGCAATTCCTCCCCCACATGAATGAGGGGGAATCCTTGTCACTATTTCTTGAAAAGAGTTTTGGGCTTTTCACCGATAAAAACAAGGTAACGATTCTGTCTACGCAGAACACTCGGTTCATGTGTATCTTTCTTTTTAAGCACAACATAAATGTAATGCCAAAAGCCGTCTTTATAGGCGACCAATGGACTGTTGCCCTCAGGAATCTTGCTGGCATCGCAGATATCTGCAATAAACTCCGGTCTTTGCCAAAGCCACATACCGCAGTTGAGAACATCATCTTCTTTCACCTCATGGTAATTGAGAAGATAATCTTCGATGTCGCTGATAGTGTTTTCGATTTCGCCGCTTTTGATTTTTTCCGCAAGTTCAGAATAGCTGCAATTAACGGAAAATGGGTCGAGGTATTTGAATGGGTCACACGCAATATCTGTCTTAATAGCGGCAATGGCGTTGTAACGAGTATGATTTTTTAGCTCTTCATCATCAATGGTTCGAACGTTTTTGCCGTCATCAACGATTTGGCATTCATCAATGCCTACGAACTTTTTCCGCCCCTCAATGACATCTTTACAGATGGCTTTTTTCTTTTCGAGAGAAAGCTCATCTGTGTTAAGACAACACATTAGAAGTTCTTCGGATTTTTCGTAGGGCATTTTTTCGTTCCAGAACCAAGACCGGGCAACATCTGTGAGAAATGCTGAGTCAATGTGAAATTGCATAGAATTTCCTTTCTGTTCTTGAGTTATCTTTCTTATAATCTGACGGTCATACAAAAGAAGGGGGAAGCAATTATACTGTGCCAAAGCACTTTTACATTGCTCCCCTTTTGCAGATGGTTTTCTTAATTTATAGATGTTTCCTTTTGTACTTTATTACTATACCCACTTTCATATTTGACGAGTCAGCCGCCGCAAGCTTGTGACTTCAGTCGTGGGATGATTCACGGTAAAAACACAGTCGCCATACAGGCTAATCATTGCTTCTTCGGCGATTGCAACGGTTTCGTATACGTTTGTGTAGCATAATTCTGTGTGGAATAATTCTTGACAGAATTATTATCGTGGTGTATGCTATAGGTAGAAAAAGATGTAGGAGGGAGCTAGTATGTCATTTGTTGACAGAGAGATAGAGATATCCACATTGGAAGCCGCTTACAAAAATCCCGTTGCTTCTCTTTTTGTGGTATATGGTCGCCGCAGAGTCGGAAAGACCACTTTGCTCGCAGAATTTTGCAAAGGCAAACGTGCATTGTACTATTTGGCAACTGAGGAAAGCATACAGGCAAATTGTGCGGCTTTTCGTGAGATGGCCGCAGACTTTCTTCAAGATGAACTTTTGCGCAGCGCAGCAAATGCTGGCTGGGAAATGATTTTCAAAACATTGCTTGCACAGCCGAGTGAGGAAAAGCTGGTAATCATCATTGATGAATTTCAGTATCTTGGCAAAGCCGACAAAGCGTTTCCGTCAGTATTTCAGAAAATTTGGGATACCCAACTGAAGAATGAGAATGTGGAAATGATTCTCTGCGGGTCACTGGTTCATATGATGATGGAGCAGACCTTATCCTATTCCAGCCCTTTATACGGGCGCAGAACCGGGCAGATTAAGCTGAAACAAATCCCATATGCCTATTACAACCAATTTTTCCCGGCGATGTCTGAGCAAGAGCGCATTTTGTACTATGCCGTCACTGGTGGTGTACCTAAATATATAGAGCTGTTTCATCAGGGCAAGGGAATTTATGATGACATTCTCCAAAATGTTTTCACCCCGCAAAGTTTCCTGTACGAAGAACCAGAGTTTTTGCTTCGGCATGAGGTAAATGATATTGGAAGCTATTTCTCTATCATCCGTTCTGTAGCAGCAGGAAACTGTCGTCTGTCAGATATCGCGGCCTCGCTATCCATTCCGGTAACGAGTTTGCCGAAATCATTAAAGACCTTATGCGATTTAGACATTTTGGAGCGTGAGGTTCCCCCAACTGAAAAGAATGTCGAAACAAGCAAAAAAGGACAGTATCGCATTCGGGACAATTTCCTCGCCTTTTGGTTTCGTTTTGTATATCCCATGCGGTCTTTCATTGAAAGTGGCCACGCTGAAATCGCCATGAACAAACTGCGCAGCAGTTTTATTCCCAACCATGTCGGATATGTTTACGAGGACATTTGCCGCAGTAAAATGTGGGAATTAAATGCGCAAGGGAAGCTGCCTTTTTTGTTTGACCGCGTTGGTCGTTGGTGGGGTGGCAAAGACACGGAGATTGACATTGTGGCTGTCGATACAAATGACCGTAGTAATATCTTGTTTGGCGAGTGCAAGTTTCATCAAAATACTCAGATGCAGCTATCTGAACTACGCCAGCTAAAGGCAAAAGCAGCCGCTGTCCAATGGGGAAAAGAAAGCCGCGCAGAGTATTTTATTCTCTTCTGCATCAGTGGATACTCAGAAGAATTGCATCGCTTGGCAGAATCTGACCCGCATATCATACTGGGTTAATATGTTTTGATTTCTGAAAAAAGCCGCCCACCAAATTATGTTGTGGGCGGCTTTTTTAGTTGTTAGTTTTCGAAATCTGGATTCTTCCAGACCGTTTTCTTTCCGTAATGGATATCCGAAATGTACTTGAACGGAATCTTATTCTGGTTTTTAAGAAGAGCATCGTTTTCCTCTAAAAATTCCTCAATGCGTTCCTCTTCACTACGCGGAGCAATGTTCCATGTATCGAGATATCCATCATACATGGCATCCATATTGAAAATTCCGTCGACGGGGTACTTGACAGAGGCAATTTCTCCGTTGACGTCCAAGCCGAGGTGGACGTTCTTATAGTTCTTGATGCTGTCTGTCAAGGATTTGAATTTTCCTTCAGGAGTATCGGGATTGCTGTACTTTTTCACGTACTCTTCCGTTAACTCCTCCGTCATGGCCAATGTAATCCAGAACTGGAGCCCGGAATGCTTAAGGCTCGCTTTCTTGATTCTCTTCATCGTCCGTTCAGCCCAGCCGGTGGGATTAGCAAGATAATCCACTACCAGTTCATCGGCATTTGTGGATGTCAGGCCAAAGCAAGACCCTTTTCCAATCTCATCGACAATGCTGTCAATAGGGCTGCGATAATTCTTATGCCCATTTATTATGCGACAGAAAGCGTTCTGTCGTGCTATCTTGTCGTAATAACCGCCCTTGAGAATTTTCTTCTTGTCTTCTTCCGTCACATTCTCTCGGAACTTATCGAACAGCTTCTGTGCCATTTCCTTTATGACAGAATCCGAGGTAAAAGAAGAACGGCAGAAAATCGTTTTGAAGTCCTGTGTTTCATTGACGGTTCTGGCATTGTCGACAACGAGGCAAAGGAAGCGTATCTCCTGACTGAATGTTACGGGTTTATTTTCCCAGATTCCATAAAACCGCTGCCCGTACAACGCATCTACCTTGTGCTCACCATAGGCGAGCGGTATGCGCATAAAACGGTAGTAATACTCGGACAGCTCACCGGAATCAAGAATGATATTGCCTTCGAACGAAGGAGCGCCGAATTCGAGGGACTTTTTGAATCCCTCGCGATTGATATTGTTTGCCATGATATTTTTCCTCCCAAATACTTACTTCGTTAAGCCCTCGAATTTCGGATTTTTCCAGAGCACATTCTCCATATCCGAAGTATAGATTTCTCGGATATATTTCACCGGAATACGGGTTACGAACTCGATATTGTGTTTTGCCAAGAAGTTCTCGACCTTCTGTTTCTTAGAAGGACGCTTCTTAGCCACAAAGGTGCGGAGTGCCTCTTCGATGACAAGTGTATGGCTGGTCAAGTCACTTTCCACCGGATATTTCAGAGAAATTGTGTCTCCGTCAATTTCAATAAGAAGCTGAACATAATCGTGACCAGAAACGGAACGATACAGATTCTTGTAGTATTCTTCTTTCGTTCCGGGTACGCTATAAGAAGCAACCAGTTTCTGTGCAAGTCTTTCGGAATTCAAGATATTCACACCCACGGAAGAACTGAAAGGACTGAGTCCAATGCTTGGCAGCAACTTATCAGCCTCATGGATTGTGCGCTCTGCCCATCCGGTAGGGTTGGCGAGATAGTCTACCAAGAACTTGTTGTATTTTGAGTGCCATGGTTGAATACTTCTAAATATGAAGCAAACGATGAGGCCGTACACTTCATATGGATTGTCATAATCTGGATTGCCCTTGACTGCACGACAGAAGGCGATTTTATTTCCTTCGTAACGGCAGGACACATCTTCTTTAGCCACTGGATTCATTTTGACAAGCTCATCGTAGAGAGATTTCCCCATCGCACGAATTGCATCGGTGTCGTCACAACCCTTATCGAAAAACATATTGGAAAAAACTTTGCTGTAGAAATGAACATCAGAAGAATCCACAACAAATCCCAGATAATTTTTTTGCGTATCCGGCGCAGACTCGTATTGGCAGCTCAACACATCTACCTTGTGTTCACCCTGCGTTAGCGGAGTAATAAAGAATGTATAGGGGCCTTTACTAATTTTGCTTTCCGAGACAACGATTCCTTCAAATTTTGAAGCGCCGGTTTTGAGAAGATTTTTAAAATCTTTGATAGTGATGTTGTTCATGGTGAACTCCTTTTCCGTTGCTTTTTTGTTATTTTTCATTCCAGAACGTCTGTCTCCCATAACAGACTGCTTTTACACAGCTAATAGGGATTTTGTCATTCGGCAAGCTGTGCTTTGTAAGGAAGTCTTCCGCTGCACGCCGCATACGCAGAGGATAGATATACTCCGTGGGTACGGAATCTTCCTCAACTGTCTGCGGACATGCCATTTCTGTAGCCGGATACAGAAGCTTCATCACATCGCCGTCGATTTCGAGTTGCAAACGCACGGTTTGTGCATCACCAAAAGCAGAGAACATTTTCTTATAAGCGCTTTCCTTGCTTCCGGGTTCATTGTACTTGTCGACATAATGCCGTGCCATGCGTTCGATAATCACGGCATCTCTGCCTACGCTTGCGCTGAATGCTTGGTGTTTGCCTTCGACATAGAACTTATCAATCATATCGATAGCATAATCTGCCCAGTCTTCAGGAGATTCCAGATAACGAATGAAGATGTCAAAGCATGGCTGAGTATCCGATGCTCGCGGCATAGGTGCCTGAACAACTTCTGCCAGATATGTCAAAGCGCTCTTATAATTGTCATTCCCGCAGATAGCCCGCTGGAAAGCAATCTTTTGTGCGTTGGCAATATCGCAAGAGTTGTTTGCTTCCTCCTCCGTTTCAGGATTCATTTCGCACAGCTTTTCGTACAACATCTGAGCCATTTTCAGATAAGTTTCCTTATCTGCATCCCCGGAATAATCGTCCGAGAACAGGTTGGCGTAATTGTGCGAATAGAAAGCTACATCACCTGCTTTAGAAACAAGGCCGAGATAAATAAGCTCCTTTCGGTAATTCGGCAGTCCGTTGCGCCGGAACTTCTGTCCGTACAAAGCACATACCTTTTCACTGATGGGCATTTTCACAAAATGATAATGCCCTTTGTTCTTTCCGGAATCAGAAACGATGTCTCCATCAATAATCTGAACTCCGGTTTTGAGAAAGATACTGAAATTCTTTTTGGTAATCTTGTTGATAGTCATAATGCATTTTTCTTTCATTTTTTGAATTTCCAACTTTCAAGCCGCAGTCTTTCTGTACAAAGAAAAAACTGTCACGTTTTTCCTTATGGAAGAGCGTAACCGTCAATGATGACGGGTTTTCTTAACTTGGTTTGATTTTTTTCTTTGGTTACTTGCTCGCCATACTTGCGAATTTGACCACGGAAACGAATTTTGCGTTCACTTTTTTGCACGATTAGTCCTCCTTGCTTGTTGGGTAAAGTTCTTTGTTCAGCAGAATGTAACCAAGTGCCTGTAACACAGTTTCTGCTTCATCGGGTTCGATACCGTTATCAATTAGACATTGCTCTGCTTTCTTCAGCTTGGACTCATCAATGTTTGCTACGTTCATAAAATTTCTCCTTTTCTGTTTTGTCTTTCAGTCGTTTGACTGTTCTGTCTTGTACAAAGAAAGCAGTCAACAGCCTCCCAATTTTGGGATTTGAGCGTTGTTGACTGCTTCTAATAACAGTTTTTCTTAATGGATTGTTGCTTTTTCTTTGTACTCAATTACTATACCAACTTTGTGCAGTCTTTGAGACTACAAAAAACTAAGTATCGTTGTTGTGTGTTTGCTCGAAATATGTTTTGCTTAAAAGGATAGCAAGTATACAGTAGCAGTCCATTATTTTCCTGAGATGAGCACCATTCCATCATGGATTCGCCGCTATCCATAATGATATCTGTTTTTTCACCGTTTTGGGTTCCAATCTGAATATCATCTATAGTGTAGATGAACTGTCCGTATATATCCGAATCCAGTAGCAGTTCATCCCCTATTTTCATATATTGCAATTGCCAGAATGATTGGTAATTGTGGTCGGCAACAATTGCATAGCCGGGATTTTGCAGATTCAGTGTTTCGAATGGAGAAAACAGTGCTGCACAATCTTTCTTATCGCACACACTTTGTTTATCCGAAAATACTATTTTGACTGCCAATCCTGCGGCATCACAGCGGAGAGAGCCAATTGCATCTTCTCGTTTTGCATTTTCGGGATTATTGGTTGTGGTTGTGTTAGTTATCGTATATGGCATTGCATTTTCATTTCGTGTGAATTCTGGATGGTAGTTTTGCATTATATCTACACAGCACATACCTCCCGAAAATACAACAACCAGAATCAATATGATTTCCAAAAGCTTCAGTATTTTGTCTTTCATAGTAGTACCTCAAAATATTGATGAAAAATTGCATTATTCTAAGGTACTATACCAATTAACAACCTTCTGTAGCTTTGCAAAAGATTTTTTGATAAAAGAAAAAGCCGCCCACCAAACGGTGAGCGGTTAGATTAGACAATCTTGACACAATATGGAGTGCCGCTGATTTTGAGCCCGTCAATAAGCCGAAGTGCATAATTCTGTGCCGCTTGCGTGCTGACATAAAGCGTATTCATTGCGCTATCGTAGTCAACAAAATATTTCGGCATCAGTTTAATCAGCGTTTTTGCGATGGAGGCAGCATTAAATCTGCAACTCTTATCGTCGTTTGCCTGATTTTCAGTGGATGCAAAACGCGCTTTGATGTCTTTGTTGTCTACAGCAACAGCATCAGTCTCATTTATGACAACGACAGGACGAGACATATCCATGTCTACCATGTTACGGATGGTAGTGTTGATTTTGGCAATCCACTCTTCCGTTTCAACATCTGTGTCTCCCGCAAAAGCATACGTAACGATGTCTGCTGCAGAATCAAAGTCCTTAAGGTCTGGCAATTCGGATTCCGTCAGCTTAAGGTTGCGGTTAAACATTTTCCCATGCGTTTCCAGTTTGGTTACAATGGTATCTCTGGTGTCCGTTACAGCCATCAGTTCGTTTCCACTTTCCTCATCTTCGACGACCAAACCAACGTTATACACTCCACGGTCAGACAGCCCATACTGAGCAATAATTTTATCGATATTGATATCGGTTTCACCCTGCATTCCATAAAGGCGCAGCTTCAAATGCTTTTTCATTTTTCTCTCCCTTGTCTCATGTGGGTATGCGTACGCAAGAATAGTGGCAAGTTCCACAATTCAGGAACTTTGCCCGCTTCATCGCCTCATCCAAGCTGAACCGCGTCGCTTTGCTAATGTTGGTAGTATCGCTCTTACACTCTACATAAAAGAGTACATCTCCAAAAAACGGGTCTTTGCGGCTCAACACATACATATTTTCCATAATAAGTCCTCCTCAAATGTATCTCTCCCAGAACTTTTCGAATTCCTCGCTCGGCATCTGTGCTTCCATTTCATCCAACAGTCTTTCGTAAGAATCACTGGAAACATCGGTGCCAATAAAATCGGCAACGGCATCATGACCGCGCTGCATCAAGGCGTCTTTCAGAATCGCCCAACGACATTCGTGAATGGCATCATCCAGCGTTTTGTTGCCATCAGGCTGCCAATACTCACCTGTCTGCTGAATTCGATAAAACTCATCCAGCGCATCATCAGCATTGTTTTCGTTAAGAATATCGTCGATGAAATTAACAGGATAATCTTTGCCGTCAATTTCTACTTCTTCGTAGCTGAAGCAATCGTTTTTACACGGCATTGCTGCACATGTGACATCGAAGATTTCGTGCGTTTTCTTGTTTACCTTGCAAGGCAACTGAAATGTTGCTCCGGACTCGAAATAAGAAAAGACAACCGCTTCCTCAACATCGTTGTCGGGGCACTTTGCAGACTGGATAAATTCCGGCATGGACAGCACATCAATACTCTCCCTTCGGTCACCCATGGCAGGATAAACCTTCATGATTGTATAACCATCATGCTGCAGCTTTCGGATAGCACGGCACAGGTCGAGATGCATTTCGTGAAGGTTGATGTCGTTGCCTCGTCCGTCTTTCTTGGTATAGATTTCTACAACTACATCCTCAGAGGTAGTCTGAACTACATAATAAGCTTTATCATTACAAATCTTAAACATAGCATTTATTTCCTTTCCTTATTAGGGTATTTATTATTTTCGTCAAATGATAACGGCTTCCAATGCTACAGCACCAGCCCCAATTTCATCGGCGACTTTTGATGCTGTTGCAAAATCGTGGTGAGCATACGGTCCTTGCGAATCCATATAAGTGACTCGGTAGGCATAATCTGGCTCAAATGATTGGCTGACAATAATGTAAATACCAGTGTTCAACTGATACTTAATAGCGTCAGCTTTTTCGATTTGAGCGATGATTTCCTTTCGACGCTTAGCTTCCGACTGTAAGTATTCGGATTTAGCCTCTGCGACGGGGTCGCAAAGGAAAATGTCGTCTGGATTACCCGTAATCGGGGTTAGGTCACCCGGATAATAGGATGTCATGCTTTCGTCTCCTTCTTTTTGTCTTCAGCGATGACTTTTTGGAACACGTTATTGTAGTAGTCGTCATCAAAACGGTTCTCATCGTTTTTGTCGAGAGCGGGCATTTCAAAGATACCCGCTTCCTCAGCCTTATCTTGGATTGCGTCAAAGATTCCAACGATACCGTACAATTCGTCGCACAAATTTTTGCAACCACTATTGCACACTGCATCTGCTAATCCAATCAATAGCATTTTCTGGCGATAGAACAAGCGCATATCAAGTTTGTTCAAATCGAGAACGATTCTGTTTTCTTTCATTTTTTCCCTTTCTGCCTATTTATGGGCTGTGTTATAAATTTCCGTCTTTTGTGACGGTTTGCATCGCACAAACAAAAAAGCAGCCTTTACGATTTCTCATAAAGACTGCTTTTCGATGCAGGTTATCTTAACATATAGTGATTTATTTCGTTTGTGCTCAAATATTATACCTACATCCGTTACACCCCGTGCGGGGTGCGACTAACTTTTCTTTCAAATGTCCCTATTTATATATTATTTCAATCTAATGCACCCCGTGCGGGGTGCGACATGTCCACGGGGCGCTGGGTGGAGTAATACTTGTATTTCAATCAACGCACCCCGTGCGGGGTGCGACAGCAAAACTATACAATTCAAGCGTATCTTGGTAACATGTAGGATGTGCAGTTTTGCTAATTGCGTGCTTTACACATTAAAACACTTACCTACTTACTGCATCGGAATCGCCTTCTAACTATTGTTTTTTTTGATACGAAGCTTCCGGTGATTTTATGCTCACTTAAGGTTCGCACCACTTTGATGACTTTATTATAGCATATACCATATTATTTTGCATCCGCTTTTGATGCCGTTTTAACTCTAATGATAGTAACCAACAACAGTATGAGACCCAAGACAAGAAAAACAATGCTTTCTATCGGTTCGTAAGTGGTCTTATCTCCCCAGTCACTGATAAAATATGGATGTGCGTTTTGCCCATTTTAAAGCGTAGACTCGCGGATGCAGGCCCACGATTTAAGTCGTGGGTTATTGACAGTGATGGTCTTGGCAGCAATGCCCTTGACCGGGTTCTGGAAAACCGCCGTGTTCCCCGATAACTTCCGATGTGCGAATTCCATTCGTCTTACGGCATACTTCAATCGTCTTTGATAGAAGTTCCTTTACTTCTCGTGGCTTTTTAACTCTACGAATATCTATTTCCGGAGTCATAGCATCCGTTGAGCAAATATGTATGCTGCCAACACGACAAAGGCGCTCCCATAAACTTTGACGGAAAGCGATATCTCTTACGCGGTAGAGTTGGATTTCATCTTCCTTCAGATTAAAGCACCCGCTCTGTATAATGAGCTTTGACTCGGTTACGGTGTACTTTGTAAAAGAAAGCGGTAAAGCAAAAATGGTATGCCGCTTACGGTCAGTCCACAATACTTTTTCCTTCTCCATATCAATTCCAAATTCGCCGTTTTTTAATTCAGACATTTTCTTTTTCTCCTTTCGGAAGCAAAAGAGGCTGTAACCAACCTGATTACAACCTCTTTGTGTTATTCCGTTTGATAGACATTTCAATCTAATGCACCCCATGCGGGGTGCAACGGTGTATGTGTGGCTCTTGTCGTTTTCGCAGGTTTTGGTATTTCAATCTAACGCACCCCGTGCGGGGTGCAACAGAAAAACTATACAATCCAAATACGCTTTAGTAACACGTAGGATGTACAGTTTCTCCAATTATGTGCTTTACATATTAAAGCACTCACCTACTTACTGCATTGGAATCGCCTTCTAACTATTGGTTTTTTTGTGCGAAGCTACCGGTGATTTTATGTTTACTTGAGGCTCGCACTAATTTGATAACTCTATTATAACATATACCGTATTGCTCTGCATCCGCTTTAAGGCAATAAAAAGAGCTGCCCACCAAAAACACTCGCCGAGAACTTCTATCTTGGCGAGTGGATGAAAATTACTTGTTGTCAGTTGGATTGGAACTCGTATTGGATTTTTTGGAATCCATGAGCTGCAAAATGTTTGCCTTTTTCTCTTTTTTCTGTTCTTCTTGCTTACGTTCAGCACGGACCTTTCCAACTGTGTAGCTCCATGCCATCGCAAACAGGAAAACGATAGACATTACATTATCAACATGGCGGACCGTCCGTTCTCCTGTGATAAGAATTTCGATTAAAGGCCATGCGAGATAACAGCAAAGCATCCAAACGATAGTTACAAAATCCATGATAAACTCCTTTTTGATTTGGGTGAATGAAAAGCGGTAGCATTACCACCGCATAGTAAGTGTTCGTGAACCACGTGAACGTCTTGGCTTGTTTGGGTCACGAGGTTTCTTGTTGTTTTGAGAGTGACCATTTGCATTTTTGGAACCACCCTTGTGATGAGGCTTTTTGTTGGCTGGCTTCTGTTGCGCAGCGTTTTTCTTTTGCTGCGGAATATTCTGTTTTGGCTTAGGTGTGATAGTTGGTTCCGGTTTCTTTTGCTCTGGAATTGGTTCTGGGATGGGTTGTGGTTCTTCCTGTGCAGCTAACGCCCTCGCCAACTTTCTGGCTTGTCTCAGTTTCTTTTTCTGTAGAGCCTCTGCCTTTGTCAGTTTCTTCTTTTTTCTCTTTCGTTTTTTCTTTTTTGGCTCTTTCTTTTGAAGCGTTATTTTTTCAGGATACTTTTCAGGGTGAGCAAGTTTGTCGGCAACAATATCATGGATGCCGACCAGCTCTTCCTTTAACCACTCAAAGGCTTCTTCATCAAACTCTCCGTTAGAAATAATGACGAAGTTTGTGTTCAAGTGTGCGTAGTATTCCTGTTTCTTTTGCCAGTGAAGACGAACAATTCCCTTCTCCTCTACATTGGGGTCGTAACCGCGAATATAGCTAACCGCTTCCCACTGGTCTTCTGGAACGGCATCTTCAGTTGAATTATGGAATTGGATGAAGACATTTACGTTATGTACGAAAGGGTCGTTACCATAAAGGAGGGAGCCGTAGACTGTCAATTCATCGACCTTGATTTTATACTGCTTGTCAGCAGTATTATTATTAACTGCGCGAGCACGTTCGATTGCTTCGATGCATGCTTTTTCTGCGTCTTCTCGTGAATAAAGTGGCATGGCTTTTTCCTCCTTTCGATTTGTTTATTTATCGCCCATGAGCAGCATACCAAGCATAGAAACCATCGTATTGTTCACGTCCCGGTCTGCCTTCGCTTAGGCTTGACGGAGCCTGCAGATTGCTGTGCCGTCCCGCGTTTAAACCGTTACCGTAGGCTTTTTTCACTGCTTCTTTGAGTTCTTCAGAAAATTCCTGCTCTTCTCTTTCGTTTTCTCGAAAGGCTTCTGCAAACGCTTTGTATAAGTCATATGTTTCTTTTGCAGGATTGAACGGTGCGGTTCTGTAATATTCTGTTATGAACCATTTCTTACCGTCGATGCTGGTCAGATAAAATCTGGTATTTGGAATCGGAATACTTCCCATCATAATTATTCACACATCAACCATTCGTTTAATTCATGGAGAATTTCATACCCATCTCGAAAACCACCGGACCCGTGATATTGGTTCTGTTCCCGCTCATCCTCCAACGTTTTTACCGTGGCGAGCAGCTTATCTTCTCGACCTTCCGCTTCACCCTTGGCAAAAGCAGCTTTCTCAGCTTCGTCAATGCGTTGGTATCTGTTCTTTCGCTCCTTTTCAACGTAGAGCAGACCGTTGGCTACTGCATCAAGGAATGCTTGGGTTTCAGATTCCGGAATGGGCTCTTTGCCATCTTTATCTTTGGATACACAGAAAAAGCCATCTTCGTCATAGCAGATGAAATAGGGTGAATTGGGGACATGTTGTGTTTTCATAGTTCCCTTCCCTTTCTGCGACTTCATGTGACTTACTCCTCGGAACGACATTTTGGAATATAGCATTTAGGCTGATTTTATTATAGCATATCTTGTTTATCGCTGCATCCGTTTTGGAGCATATAGAGAGCGCGATACTTTTGCGCAATGGCGCTTATGTTCAAGACAACGCTACACCATGCCGCAAACGTTGCAGCAAATGTATATACAGATGGAAAACCGCAATATACAAGATAGCGACTTTCGTGCGCAAAGAACAAACTTATGAGTAACAAGAACAAGCGCGGAACAAAACCTTTTATTCGGTTGCTTTGTTCCGCAGGAAAGCAAATGTCAACCAGAGAGGAAACATCATGGCAGATTAACATCTTACAACGGTTCAGAACGATAAAGAACATGCGGATTCCTTGAAGATTTTTTGGGACTTCCGATGCGGGTGTTTGTGCAATACGAGTTGTAGCATCAAAGAATGATACGATAAGATTCAGACCCGCCACAACACATACGATGGTAGCTTCATCTGCCATATCAAAGTACAAGAAACTTTCTACGAATACGAACAGATGAAGGATGCTTACAAGAATAGAAGCTACAATAAGAAAGGTGTTGATGTATCGGCGCACCGATATAGTCTTATGCTTGTTTTGCATAAATCCTCACCTCTGGAGAACTGTAGCGACTTGCATAGCGTTGATAGTCAAAAGCAAGAGAGGCTTCCAGTGTGTCGATGCCTTTGCGCAAAGGACTTGATTTCAAATCACATACCTGCAGATGATTTCTGCCGTGCGAGTTATCGAGAAGATGCCCTGTTGAATCAACGATAAGGTAAGACTTCCGCAGTTCTGGTTCTACAATAATAGAACAATCTGCTGTACTCTGGATAACGAGACTGTTTCCGTTATTTGTAACCTGTGGTATACTTTCGATACCACTGTTCCAACGGACGAACCTATTGTAATCGTTTGTGGATACCTGTAGGTTGACGTTCGAGAATTTACCGTTGTCAAATACCTTCATACGCATGATTTTCCAACGTGAAATACGAACTTGTTTATCGTCAAGAATCCATTGGCCTAGGTTCTCATCTTTATTCAGTTTATTGACGACAGTATTTACTTTGATTGCGGTTTTAGGCGCGTATTGCTTGATTGCGTAGCAAAGACTATAAAACTTTACTCGTGTCAGCCATTGTCCGTTTTGAGTCATTCGACCAAGTTCGCGGTTTGTGTTCTCGCTAAAGCTATCGATTGAGAAACCAATGGTCTTGAACAGAGAGGCATTCTTCTTTACCCATTCGGTAGTCATCAGAATGCCATTTGTAATGATAGAAACGTCAATTCCTTTGTCGCGGATATATTGAACCAAATCAATTAACGCCGGATAAAGCAAAGGTTCTCCCCCTGCGATGTTGAATTCCGTTACTTTTGTTTCTGAGATACAGTTATCGACAACATGTTTCCAATCATCAACACTAAGAGGTTTAGATTCACCGAAATGTGCAAAACAGTGCCTGCAAGAGCAGTTACATGTGTCCGTGATATGAAGATTTACTTTATAAGTCTTACTCAAAGTAAAAGCCTCCGTTTCTGTTTTTTTTAAATCAATCGTGTGGGTTGCTCTTTTCGTTACCATACAAGCGTAAATCCATACGAATCAACAGACCAATGAATAGCGCTGAAAAGACAACAAGTGAAACAACAAGGGCGGGATGGTCTACAAATATCGTAAAATAGAAGAGCATTGTGACAAACAACGCGATAGTTGCAATCACAATAAAGGCTGAAAAAAACAGGTCAATGGTTTCAAGTGTGGAGCGCATAACAACATGCTTTTCAAAAAAATTGTATGCTCGCGCTTCCTTCTTTGCTCGCAAAGCACGTTTCTTTTCACGCTTACTCATGTGTTTTTCTGAAAAATAAGGGTGTTCTCCATATTCGATAGCCACATCCAGCGGATTTTGATTGCACATATTGTATTACCTCACTTTTTTAAGCTCGATTTTTTGACGTGTAGTCGCTCATTTATAGTATTAACGTCAAATTTTTGTGACGTGAATACCGGAGCGACAAATTTATGGTTCTTTTTTATAAAACGTTCCAAAACATCCCAACTTTTTCCTTCCGGCTTCGCGTAGGTATATGGTTCAAGGCAAAGGAAAAGCCATAACGTATTTGGCTCATTGACGACAAGATACCTTGTAAGAATGTCTGTGATTGTTTCAATCCCCATGTTCCAGCTTATCGCAAGAACCCGACTCACATCGTAAACAACAAGCTGCGGGACTTCATTTGGTTTCACGTCAACAGATATTGTATGGTATAGAGTGGCTTCGCCTCCTGTGCTTTTGTATTGACGAATCTCCATAGGTACACATCCCGGAACAGCTCTGTCATGGTTGATTACAAAGTCAGCATATTCCCCCGTTGCATCAAAGACTAAGATACGTTCTTTTGTGGAACGTAATATTTTGGCGATTTCTCGCTTGCACCAAGTCGTTTTTCCATGTCCCGATTCGCCAGAAACGAGAGTATAATATTTTGTTGAAATTATATCTGGCTGAGGGATACGCATTACGAATCTCTCCTTCTCTTGGTAGTAGAGTTATTATACCTACTGCCATTTAACTGCAATTACAAAAAGCGGGAGCACCCCAAAAAATTAAGGGTGCTCCCGCTTTTTATGACGTGTATTTCTTACTGGTTAGGATTCTGGTCGTTCTGCATCGGAGGCTGAGGCATATTCACAGTGGATGTCTGCTGTGCCGGAACCTGTGGCTGAACCGGAGCCTGCTGAGGAGCGACTGGTTGCGCATTTGGATTCTGGTAGTTCATGTTCTGATTCGGGTTGTACTCAGGAGCAGGCTGAGCATAAGTGGTTGGATGCTGCTGCTGTTCTGCTTTGTGGTTGTCGTATTTGACCTTCATCTGGTCGTAGGAATAGCCATCCTGCGGAATGCCGAAATACTTATACTGACCAAATGCCAGAATCATATTGAAGATTGGGTTAAGCAGGATAAGACCGATGGTAAATCCAACGCCTTGGCCGAAAGCAACTGCCTTCTTGTACTGAGACATGATATTGATGATGATACAGATGACAATAAGTACAGTACCAATCACTGGAATGAATCCAAGCAAGCTCAAAACAATGGGAACCAAGAAGAGCCAACCATTGCCCCAGTAAATCTTGAACTCAATGTACTTGTTGTAGAACGGGATGATAGATGCCCAACCTGCCTGACCTGCTTTGGTAAAGATTTTCCAGTTCGCAACGATGTTGAGAACAATAAATGCTACCAAAAGCAGCCAGAACGTGCCGAGAAAGCCGAGCGCAGCATTAAGTGCCGCAGTTTCTGAAGAACTATACATACAAAAATTCCTCCTTTATGTATGTGTAAAATGGATATTTGCAAAATTAGGTGATTTTCTATTCGAGAATAGGTAGTCACCTAAATTAAGCCTTAAAATGAGGCAACAAATTTTCATGTTTGTTGCCTTACGGTAAGTCACTCTTACAAAATGTAAGAGGTAGTGTTCCCCTTGGCTGGGTAGCAGCTAAGCAGTATTGCAAGCTGGGGAAACCTACAAGTGCAACTGCTATCCTGATGGGCAAATTGTCCATCTGCCTGTGATACTTGTGAATTTGGATGTCTTACGTAAACCACCCATTTTCGCAAATATCCTGTATGTGTACAAAAAATATATCCAAAGCTGTTTGAACAGCTTTAGTACGATGGTTGTTATGGATTGATGGTTACGAACTCCCATCCAAATCCGCCAGCACTCTTTGCTTTGCCATTTGCGGCTTTTGAAATGCTCTTGCGGCTGATATGAGTTTTTCTCTCGGCTTCAGCAGCAGAATCAAACAAATCAATTACTTCGCCAGTTTCCAAATCCTTCTGAACAACTGCCTTTGGAGCGAATGATGGTTTTTCCTCTTTTTTGTTTACTTCCACCTTTTTATCCTCATGCTTTTCAGCAACGGTATCTGTCTCCTGCTCAGAACGAGGTATGGCAAAGTCGTCGTGCTTAAAGTCGTGCTTAAGGAAGTCGTCACTGCCATCAAATGGATTGTAAGGGGTGTCATCCTTATCGTCCAAAGACTTGTCAAACTCAAAATCCTCATCAGGATAAGCGTCAACAGCAGCGTCAAATTTTGCTTTTAGATAAAGTGCTCCCACAGCAAGAATGCCAAGACCGATAAGTGCCTTAGTTGCAAATTTCATGTTTTTCTCCTTTATTTATGTGTGATATTTGCGTAGATTTATTATACCTATACTGCGATTTCCAATTACTATGAAACCAATGTTGCCCTCACGACATATCGCTGTGGTGTCGATTGATAGTACCCAAACGGATAACAGGTATACATATATAGCCTATCCGTGCCGTCTGCAAGATTTACGAGAACCGTTCCGTCATCCGCAACAACTGTCCCCCCGTCTGCAGTCACTGTTCCTGCACGGGCGGAATCCACTTGGTAAACATACTGCCCATAATTTGTATCAACAACAAACTTGTCTCCAATACTCACATATTGCAAAAGAGAAAAAGCGCCGTTGTTGTGAGCGCAAAGCAAATGACATCCACCGTAGCCAACTTGGTATGAGCCTGTATACTGACAGACTCCTTTTCGACTATCAAGTAACCCTTGGTCGTCACCCCAAATGAGTGAAGAGTACAAACCGATTTTCGAACAGGAAATCGTTCCATAACTTGTACCATAACCAGCAGGAGTAACAGCCCCCCATACAGATGTTTTTGGCTCTGGTTCTGCTTCCTGTGCAACAGTTTCTTCATCATGTTCAATCAGTTGAAGTTCTGGATTATGTAAAGCTATACTACCAGCAAATCCCGGATAAAAATCTATGTCATCAAAAGGGGTGTAGTAAAGCTCGTACCCTTCTTTTGGTGGCTCTTTTGCGATTTCTACCGTAATTGCGTTTGTTAATTTAATGTTTGATTCGATAATTGGCGAGACATCTTTCGGCTGTGCAATGTTTATAACACATCCAGACAATGTTGCAGCACAGACAATGCTCGCAATAGTTGTGTATAATTTAGTTTTTTTCATAAATTAGAGCAGTTCCTCCCGCGACTTTAGTCGTGGGTTATTGACTTGGTTTCTATTACAAGATGAAGGCGGGAAAAGCCAACGGTTTCAACCGTGGAAGGTGTCAAACAAATAGAGAAATTAGCGTTTTTAAAAATTCAGAATCGTAACCGAAGAAAACAAAATATAGGCATCCAATGATTGCCACAACAAGTGCAATGCGCAGAATCATATAAAGTGGCAGACAAATGCGCCAGAACTTTCCGCGAATCAGCCAAAAGCCACATTTGCTTCCTTTTCTTCTGTTGCATTTGTGGCAAGCCGGAACGAGGTTTGATAAGGAATTTACTCCTTCCGGTGGAACCATCAATCTATATAAAAAATTGTGACTCGCTGCTTTCACCGGAACAATGTGGTCTACTTCCATATCGTTTTTTGATATCTTTCTCCCGCAATATACGCAACGATATTTTCCTGCACGTGGAGGCCAGTTGCGGATAAATTCTGTTCTATATGTATCGGACCGTTGATATTTTTGATTCATGCTTTTCACTTGCTTTGATTGATTCCTTGCGTTATATCGTTTAAAATATCGCACAAATATATACAATCTTGATAAGTCGCTGGGATAATATCGAGATGTACTGGATGCGATTTACCAAGTTGAGTTGTATATTTTGCGGTTTTTCCATCAATGTGATATTTTTCGCCTTGGACATAGATATTCTTTATTTCTGTCAAAACGTATCGTTCGTCCTTTGAGGTGTAAAATACCAAGCAATTTTGGTCGTATTCGATATCTGCTGATTCCAATTTATTTTTCTTGTCGTTGCTAATTGCCATATTGAAACAAGCTATGGATGCTACTACACAAGCTCCTGCTGCAACATAACCTGTAATTATCGATGCCGCTTCCAAAAGCAGGAAAAAATTGTCAATGATTAAAGTTAGTGTAAATGTGAGAACTGTAAGTAACAGTCCCAAGCCGTATACAAAGCCGTATCCAATGTTATACGCTGCATCAATAGCAATCAACAAAAACACTCCTGCAATTATGAATGCAATGGATTTTGATGATTTAGGTTTAAAGGCTGCGATTTTGCAAAATCTTTTTGAGGTGGATAATTCGTTGCTCATATTTTTTCTTTTTTCCTCTTTTTGTGATTTTTTGTATTATACCAACAAATAAAAAATCCCCCACATAATCAAAAGGCGATTATGTGAGGAAATGTTGTACCCCATGCGGGGTGTGACGGATGGTGATTCAGACTTTCAATCAACGCACCCCGTGCGGGGTGCAATTCAATGGCAAGCAATAGAAGCACTCCTGCAACTATTTCAATCTAACGCACCCCGTGCGGGGTGCGATTGCTCCGGCTGATAAAAGTCTACTTCTTTTTTATTTCAATCTAATGCACCCCATGCGGGGTGCAATAGCAAAACTATACAATCTAAATATGCTTTAGTAGCACGTAAGATGTACAGTTTTGCTAATTATGTGCTTTACATACTGAAGCACTCACCTACTTACTGCATTGGAACCACCCTCCAGCCATTGATTTTTGGTGCGAAGCTTCCAGTGATTTTATGTCAGCTTAATGTTCGCACCATCTTGATAACCTTATTATATCATACGTCACTGCTTCCTGCATCCGCTTTTGCGGCAATAAAAAGCCACCGGCCAAACGGTGTAATGCGTGTTAAGTATACATGATGGCGGTATTGTTAAATGTGTTTCCGTTTACCTCTATTGGACGATAGACATATACGTTATGCTCTTTGTCTGTGAGTGATTTGTCAAGTGTAAGTAATTTATCAGACGGTATAGGACGACCCATTGTCTGTTCATTTGTTTTCCATCGTGTCCGCGATATATGTCCGTTCTTATCTTCTCCGTTTGAGGTTTCCACGTAAAATTCAAACCAAAATTCAGTTGGATATATATACTCATCCGTTGATTCATCGTTTTCTGGCAATACGGCTCTTTGAAAAAAGTGAAACCAGAATGAAGCAAAAGGCTTGTCTTTTGTGGCGTGAATGTCCAGCGGAACATAGATATGGCATGCATCAGGTGCAGTAGACAAGTCTTTTGGAGGTACACCAAGTCCAACCCAAACATCGAATGCCAAATATTTTCGACCATTTAGTTCGGAAGCGCCATGATATAGAAGCGGGTATCCTGCCTTAAAAACATTTCTGCCGATTTTTTTAGATATTTGGTCTACTCGTTTATTTGGATATGGACGGCGGATTATGTAGTCGTTAATTCGTTCTGGACTGAAAAGGCTGTCTGTAATTCCCATCCTATAGTAAAACATTCCATCAGTTTCGGCATCACAGTAGATGCCGTTGTTGATGATGAGCATAGCTTCCGGAATTTTTCCGAACATCTGTAGTATATTTTTCTTCGTTTCATCGTTCATATTTTTACCCTCACATAGTATATAACGTAGTATATCGCCGTGCGTGAAATCTTGGCATACATGTAATAGTAATAACTGTGGCAAGTAAACTAATAATGATAACAAGCGGTACAATCTTTTTCATTTGTTCTCCTCCTCGGTAATCTGGACCTCAACAATTGTCCACCAGTCGGTAAAGTTTGGACCCTTGATGTAGAACTCCCCATGGCACTCCTCGACGTCGATATCATCAACGTTGTAGTGTCCGCAGTAATCCCGCAGGCTTTTTTCGAACTCTTCATACGCTCTCTTCTTGGCTTCATCGAGCGTAAAGAAGGCGGTCTGAGAAATGACAGCCGGGGGAGATTCCGGACTTATGTAGATGTTTTCGAGAATAAATGTTATCATCAATCATGGGCAAGGATACCCACGACTTTAGTCGTGGGAGAAATTGCCCGTTCACTTCCTTTCTTTGAAAAAATAAAAATATATTTGTATGGCAACAAGGCCATAGCGACTATGAAAGCACCGAAACAAATAGCGGCGCTTTGGCAACTAAAAAGAAGCTGCTCACTCCTCCAAAGAGGGTAAAAATCCTTCCCCAAGGTCATAAACGGTTTAATACAGCCACACCTGTCGGCTTTGCCCCAGCTTTACGTGATGTGTTGTCTTAGAGCGTGCAGTTAGGATTAACGCCGCACGGTAACTATCTATTTGCTTATAACGGAGCGCGACTCAATGCGCATAGGGTAGTCAATATATCCTTTCGGACACTTTGTAGACTTGCTGATGCAAGCCCGCGTCTTTAGTTGTGGGTTATTGACGGAATACCAACTCCTTTCCAATCGGTTTAAATCATTATACCAACAGAAAACGTCCCCAATCGTTGTTGCGATTAGGGACGCTGTTTTAGTTGTTAGCGATAAGATTAGGTCGCGATTTCAATCTAACACACCCCATGCGGGGTGCAACCTGTGTTTCGGTGTCCTTGCAGCCATTTCAATCTAACGCACCCCGTGCGGGGTGCGACGACTCTGCATTCGGGTTGGATGTTTGCGACACGACATTTCAATCTAATACACCCCGTGCAGGGTGCGACAGCAAAACTATACAATTCAAGCGTATCTTGGTAGCACGTAGGATGTACAGTTTTGCTAATTATGTGCTTCACACACTGAAGCACTAGCCTATTTACTGCATTGGAACCACCCTCCAGCCATTGATTTTTGGTGCGAAACTCCCAGTGATTTTATGTCAACTTGAGGTTCGCACTAACTCGATAACTTTATTATAACATATACTGTGTTTTTATGCATCAGCTTTTGCGGCAATAAAAAGAGCCGCCCACCAAACGGTGAGCGGCTGTGTCAGTTGAAATCCCAATACGGGTCATTGAGATTTTCAAGGGCAAAGTAATCATCTTTCTCTCGTTGGCTTATGACATCACTTTGCTGAATTTCGTTTGATATTCAGCATTTCATTTTGCGTCATGACTTTCAGCCCTCCAATTTGCATTCCTGCTTGATGGCATCTGCAATGCTGATTCCATAAGCATTTTTGAACTGCGTCTCAAACCGCTTTTTAACGGCTTTGTACTGTTCGGAAGTTAGCTCAACAGCAACGTCAATGTCACCATCGCCGGTTGAATTGTTGCAGTAATCAATAAACAGCTCCATATCGCCATTTTTGCTATAATTGATATAGAGATTGATATAATCAGGCTTGCGACTTTTCGTCGTGTTGCAAACAACATCCAACCTGAATGCAGAGTCCACATCAAAGGTGATTGGAATATATACATTAGCAGTTCCGCTATCATAAAATTCTACGTCACTCAGATGTCTATCAACTTCCAATCTAAGCAATTCGTTCAAGTCAAGAACCGTGATTTTCTTTTCTGCTGCGAGCTTTTTTACTTTTTCAATATGTGTCATAATACACCTCATATTCATAAAATTGCGTTCCAGTTTTTATCAAGGTCTGCTAAAATTGTTCCAATTAACCAGTAATGAGCCGGTAGCATCGTCGTCGTAAACTGTGCCGAGAGTTCCAATGGGCGGTGCCTGAACATCGTCCATCTTAACAAGCCGAACACAGCAACCTGCTGGAAACTGCTACCGGAGGTTTTCTGCGATTTTTTTACTTGGAAATATCATATTTTTTCTCTTTTTTTAATACATCGCATAATTCGACAATTTTATACATTA
>ERZ1034913.29-NODE-29-length-146886-cov-20.678181_pt1 | contig 146886 bp, 102 predicted proteins | sample MGYA00520697_ERZ1034913 | MGnify/ENA primary metagenome ERZ1034913 (study PRJEB33766, sample SAMN09781786) | gut metagenome | biome: gut microbiome | host: Homo sapiens | place: Madagascar | study: EMG produced TPA metagenomics assembly of the PRJNA485056 data...
ACCATGGAAGGCCGCTCAAACCCCAGGTGTTGCAACCACCACTAGAATCTGCCCCCCAGACAAAACGCCGTGGCGGGACGGGCCTGCGACAGGAAAGGAAGTAAGCATCATGCTCGACGCATTCACCACAGCGAACCCCGCGCCGGGGCTCGGACAAGGCGCCTTGGATGCCGTGGCCATGAGGACCCCCGGCCGCACCCGCTGCATCAACGCCGAAAACCCGGACGGCGGCAAGGGCCGCGCGGCCATGGCGGCCAGCGCGTTGGGCCCCTCCCGCAAGGGAAGCCCCTGCATCAGCACGGTGAGGTCCGGGGAATCGGTGACATTGATGGACGTCGAGGGCCCCGGCGTGATTCGTCACATCTGGATGACGGTAACCGACCGCACCTCCCCCACCGGCCCCGACGTGCTACGCAACCTGATCCTGGAATTCTACTGGGACGGCGAGGACTCCCCCTCGGTGCAATGCCCGATCGGCGACTTCTTCTGCTGCGGACACGCCCAGTCCTGCACCATCAACTCAATTCCCGTCATGGTCAACCCGAACCGGGGCTTCAACTGCTACTTCGCCATGCCGTTCGAACACGCGCGCATCGTGCTGCGCAACGACCACAACGAGGACGTGCCCGCGTTCTTCTACCAAATCGACTACACCGAATACGACCGGCTGCCGGCCGACACGATGCGCTTCCACGCGCAGTGGCGCCGCCAACGCGTCACCGAACTCGCCCACGACTACGTGGTGCTCGATGGCGTCGAAGGACACGGCACCTACGTCGGCACCTACCTGGCGCTCACCGCGCTCGAAAGCCGCTGGTGGGGCGAAGGCGAATTCAAGTTCTACATCGACGGCGACGGCAAATACCCCACCTGGTGCAGCACCGGCGCCGAGGACTACTTCGGCGGTGCCTGGAGCTTCGCCGAATTCGACGAACACGGCCGCATGCACGAGCGCACCTTCACCGGCCCATACCTCGGCTTCCCGTTCTACTCGCAGAACCTCGCCGGACGCGAAAGCGCCTACTGGGACACTGCCACCCCCGTGACCCGCGGCCTATACCGTTGGCACATCCCCGACCCGATCTACTTCGAGCGAGACCTGCGCGTCGAATGGCAGCAGATCGGCACCGAGGAAGCCGGCAACTTCGAACGACAGGACGACGTGGCCACGGTCGCCTACTGGTACCAAAGCGAACCACACAAGCCATTCGCCCCAATCGGCGACCGCGCGTTCCGCCGGCCACGGTGACTTCCTCGATGCCTGTCGGCCGATGGGGCTCCATCGGCCGACAGGCATCGCCATGTCTTCTCCATTCACCTGCGCGGTGAATGGATTGGCAACGGTGTGTTACCCGGGATTCGACTGGACGCCGCCGCACGACGACAGCATGACAGCCGCAAGCACCGTCACGACGCCCCCGACCCAACGTGTTCTTCTCACACACTGATTCTACCGTCAGAAACCGATGACGGTGCAGAAACGAGCACATCAGCCGGCAGCCACACTCACCACTCGTGGCGCTGATAGGCGATTCTGGTGGTGTCGACCGGCCGGTCGAGCAGCTGGATCAGGCCGCAACGGGCGAAGCCGGAGCTTTCGAGCACGTGCTGCATGGCCTTGTTATTGGGGTGGGTGTCGGCGCGCACGTTGCCGTAGTGCTTCAGGGCCCACCTGATACAGTCGCGGGCCGCGTGGCGCACCAGACCGGATGCGGCGATGCGGTGGATGGTCACATAGGCGTCGTTGTCCAGCCAGGCGCCGTCGATTTTGGCGTAGGTCGGATCCTTGCCCGGGCACAGGGCGAACTGGGCCAGAATGCGTTCGTGGCCATTGCAGGTGTCGACCAGCAGCATCGTACGCTGGTTGGCGATGTCGTCCTCAATCATCGATTCACGCGGAAATTCGTTGCCCCACTGGGTGGGGTTGCCGTTGGCGGCCATCAACGCGCGTGCGCGTGCGTAGATTTTCTGCATCTGCGGCAGATCGCGCATGGTGGCGTGGCGGAAACGGCGGCCTGTCGCCTTGTTTGCAGCGTTCGACTGAGTCACTTCCACCTCTCCAACATGCCAAGCTACCGATGTGCAGCGGCCAACGATTAACTGACGGCAAACCTACCATGCCATAGGCACAAACATAGGCACAAAGAAACCCCGTCCGCGTGGTATGCGGGGGCGGGGTTCTTCCATGCCGATTGGCTTGCGATCAGACGACCTTGCGCTCGAACGGGTCGGAGCTGATGCCTTCCTCAAGGATCTGCTTGGCCCATTCCTTGGCGGTGAACAGGCTGTGGTCGCGATAGTTGCCGCAGCTCTTCTCGGTGGTGGCGGGCACGTCATCCCACGTGGCCTTGTACGCGATGAACTCCAACGATTCCTTCAGGGCCTTGGCCACTTCCTCGGTGGGGTGGGTGCCCCAGGTCAGCAGGTGGAAGCCGGTGCGGCAGCCGAACGGCGAGCAGTCGATGTAGCCCGGGATACGTTCGCGCAGCAGCACGGCGATGGTGTGTTCGATGGTGTGCAGGCCGCCGGTGGGGATGGCCTGCTTGTTCGGCTGGGTCAGGCGCAGATCATAGTTGGAGATCACGTCGCCGTGAGGGCCCGTTTCGGTGTCGATGTAACGCACGTACGGCGCCTTGACCTTGGTGTGATCAAGCTGGAATGATTCGACGACGGGCTTTTCGGCCGTTTCTTCTGCCATGCTGTTGCCTTTCTACTTGCCGAGTGTTCGGTCATGAAGCATCGAACAGTCATCGTAGTCGAGCCAGCCCAAGAACGCCCGCAAATACTCCGCAGTTCGCTATAGGAGATTGTTATGACGCACTCCCGGCATTGAACGAGGCGATGGCTTGCATGAAGCGCTGGCCGTAGAGGTCGAGCTTGTGTTGACCGACGCCGTTGACCGCCAGAAATTGCGCGTTGGTAACCGGCTTGATGCGGGCCATGTCGCGCAAGGTCTTGTCGGAGAACACGATGTACGGCGGCTTGCCGATTTCCTGGGCGATGGTGCGTCGCAGTTCGCGTAGCTTCTGGAACAGCGATTCCTCGTCATCGTCCGGGATATACGAGCCCAGCGCATCGCCGGGAACATTGGCGGAATCGGCAGTATCAGCCACTCCCCCGCTCCGACCGGAACCGGCCGCCTCCGACTTGCGTTCCACCCGTTTGATCTCATAGTGGAAGTCGGGAGCGGCGGTTTCGGCCGCCCGCGCACCGAACATGACGATTGGCATACGCCCTTCGGCGATTGACAGGTACCCGTCCGTGGCCATCTGGCTCAACACGTCGCGCACGCGAGCCTCGTTCACGTCCTTGAGCATGCCGAAGGTGGGCATCCGCTCCGGGTTCAGCCATGCCAGATCCTGTGCCCGCGAACCGCGCAGGATCTTGACGATCTTGCCGGAACCGACGCGCTGCCCCACGTCATGCACGCAACGGCTGATCGCCTGCGCCACGCGGGTCACGTCGATGGTCTCGAACGTGCTTTCGCAGTTCGAGCAGGCACCGCATTTGCCGGACTGCGAAGAGTCCGCCGCAATGTCTTCACCCGCCGTGGAACCAGCATTCGGCGACAATTCCTGACCGAAATACCGGGTCATATACCGGTGCAGGCAGTCGGTGGTGCGGCAGTAGCCGACCATACCGTCCAGCAGCCGGCGCTTGGACTGGCGAACGATTTCCTGCTCTTCGGGAGTCAATCGTTCGTTCTCATAATCGTTATCCAGCAACCGACGCCGGGTGACGATGTCTGACTCATTCCACAGCAGCGTGCATCGGCTGGGCTCGCCGTCACGGCCCGCGCGGCCGGCCTCCTGATAGTAGGCCTCAATGGATTCGGGCAGATTGTGGTGGATGACGTAACGCACGTTGGACTTATCGATGCCCATGCCGAAAGCGTTGGTGGCCACGACCACCGGCACCTTGTCGGTGATGAAGTCGCGCTGGGCCGCCTCACGCGCGTCCGGCGACATGCCGCCATGGTAGGCGACGGCCGGATGCCCCATCTGGTTCAGCGTGTCGGTGAGCGCTTCGGTGGTCTTGCGGGTGACGCAGTAGACGATGCCGGATTCGTCCGGATGGTCGGCCACATACCGCGCCACCCATGCGGCCTTGTATTTGGTCTCCAGTTTGACCACATCAAAATACAGGTTCGGCCTGTCGAATCCGGTAACGGTGACGGCCGGATTCCGCAATCCCAGCAGTCCCACGACGTCCCGGCGCACCCGTTCGGTGGCGGTGGCGGTGAACGCACCCACCGGTGGACGCTGCGGCAGCCCGGCGATGAAATCGCCGATACCTAAGTACGACGAGCGGAAATCCTGACCCCACTGGGAGACGCAGTGGGCTTCGTCCACGGCGATCAGCGAGATCGGCGTACGGGCGGCAAAGTCGCGGAATCGCCCGGTTTCCAAGCGTTCCGGGGCCACGTACAGCAGTTTGATCTGCCCGGCGGCGGCTTGGGCGAACACCATCGCCTGCTCGTCGGGAGTTTGAGTGGTGTTGATGAACGCGGCTGGCAGACCGAGGTCGTTCAGCGCATCGACCTGGTCGCGCATCAGGGAAATCAAGGGAGATATGACCAAAGTCATACCCGGGCTGAGCGCGGCGGGAATCTGGTAGCACACGGACTTGCCTGCGCCGGTGGGCATCACGCCCAAGACATCGCGTCCGGCAAGCAAAGCCTCGACAATTCCTTGCTGTCCGGGCCTAAACGAGTCATAGCCGAAGTATCGTGTGAGCGCCTCCAGCGCCGCCTGATGTGCTGTCATAAACGACCAGTGTAGGCCGACCGCGGCTGGATTTCAGCGTATAACGGAATACCTCGCAACGATGTACGTAGCCCTTCCGTATTATTATGCGTCAAGGAACGTTATTCCCGGCATATCGCACGATATGCCGCTTTGAGAGAACTAAGACGGGGCATTTTGATGGCCAACGATACATTTTCCTTCTCCTCTCCTGACGATCAGGAGACGGCGGTGCTGCAGCCTGTGGCCACCGATGGGCTGTTCGCAGCCGCGGATTCAGGTACCGCCACACCACAGCAAAGTGACAATGGCACCAATAACCATGCCGATAATACAGCCTATGTGGGTGAACATGTTATGGCATCTACCACCGCTAAATCACATGGCAAGGCCGCACGGATTGCCATCATAACCATATTTGCAGTGTTGCTTGCCGCATTAATAGCCTATTTCTTCGTCGGACGTTGGTACTTCCAAGACAAGGCTGCGCCCGGTGTTCATTTGGGCAATGTCTCTGTCATGGGCCAGACCCGCGAAGAACTTGCGAATACTGTGAAGCAGCGGCTGAATAACACCACGGTGACGTTCACCGCCGAAGGCAACAGCGTCAAAGCCTCGCTGAAGGACCTTGGCGTCACCGTCGACACGGATAAAACCGTGGATGCGCTGTTGAACGCGAAGACCGGCGACGTGGCCAAGCTCAATATTTTCGATCAGCCGCATATCGCTCTGACCGCCACCACGGACAAAGAGACTGCCGAACAATTCGTCACCGCCGGCCTGGTCGATGAGGCCGACCGAGCGCAGATTGCCACCGTTGTCTACAACAAGAGCACCAAACAGTTCGATTACACCGCGGGTCAGGATGGCAAGGGCCCGGATATCAATGTTGTCAATGCTGCAGTCAAGGAGGCCGTCGCGACCCCGGGCGAAAATGCGACGGTGCCGGTCAAGCTACAGACTGCAAAGAATCCGATTGATGACGCGAGCGCACAGCAAACACAGTTTGACGCCAATGCCAGGCTTGGCCTCAAACTGACCGTGGACAACGGCGTGAACAAGAGCGTCACCATCCCGGCCGATACCATTGCCTCATTCCTCAAGCCCACGGTGAATAAGGCGGGTGGCACCATGAGTCTGGTAGTCGACCGCGATGCCATCACCAAGTACGTCACCAGTGACAGCGTAACCAAAGAACTGACTGTTCCCAAGGTGACACGCGAGGTCTACATCACGCCGAAAGACGAAGGCGGCGTGGAAATTGGTGCCGATAAGACACTCGGTGTGGATGGTATTGAAGTGACTGGTGCCGGGGACGCCCCCGAACGTCTGGCTACCGCCATCGAGCAGAACCAGTCCACTGATTCCACTGTGGCTGTGAAAGACAGCCCATACGATGTCAAGCAGGTCGAGGTGCCTCATAACTTCGATACGGCAAATGGCGATAAGTGGGTTCATGTTGATCTGACGAACCAGACTGCCACTGCATATCAGGGCACCACGGTGGTCAAGAAGTTCAACATCGCTTCTGGCAAGCCCACCGCCGATGGTTCCATGCTGTCCGATACCGGCACGTTCTACGTGTATCTCAAGTACGAATCGCAGACCATGGTTGGCGAAGGCTACAACCAGCCAGGCACGCCGTGGATTTCCTACTATAACGGCGGCGAGGCCCTGCACGGTGTTCCTGCATACATGTGGGGCGAGCACCCCATCTATGTGCAGCAGGGTATCCCAGGCTCGCACGGCTGCATCAACATGCAGGTGGCCGACGCCAAGTGGATGTACGACTTTGCCACCATCGGCACTCGTGTGGTCGTTGATGGCACCACACCGACTTCCGGTCAGGCGTTGCGCCCGGCTGGTGCGGATGCCACCGGATGGCAGGGCGGCAACGCCAGCTGATTCGATCCATGTTTAATCGATAACGGAAAATCCCCGACCCTTGTGGGCCGGGGATTTTTTGTAGGTACCAATCGATAGCGAGTCCGCCGATAAGCGTGGTGGCACCGTCAATACGGTGCCACCAGTACCGTCAGTACGGTCAGATACGATCCAACGCCTGCTTGAGATCGGCGATAAGGTCGTCGGCGTTCTCGATACCGACCGAAATACGCACCAGATTGGCGGGCACCTGCAGGGTGGTGCCGGCCACGGAGGCGTGGGTCATGGCGGCGGGCACCTCGATGAGGCTTTCCACACCGCCGAGCGATTCGGCCAGTGTGAAGATCTGCGTGTGGTCCACGAAGTGCTTGGCCGCCTCGGCGCCGGCCGCGAGCTGCACGGAGACGATGCCGCCGAAGCCGCCGTGCATCTGGCGGGCGGCGATTTCATGACCCGGGTGGGACTCGAGGCCCGGGTACCAGACGCGCTCAATCACATCAGAGGGCTGGGATTCGAGCCATTCGGCCACCTTCAGGGCGTTGGCACTGTGGCGCTTGACGCGCAGATCCAGGGTCTTCAGGCCGCGGATGTCCAGCCAGGAGTCGAACGGGGAGGGCACTGCGCCGGCGGCGTTCTGCAGGAAGGCGACCTTCTCGCGGGTCTCCTCATCGTTGACCACCACGGCACCGCCGACCACGTCGGAGTGGCCGCCGATGTACTTGGTGGTGGAGTAGACCACCACATCGGCGCCATCGGCCAGCGGATGCTGAAGGGCGGGCGAGGCGAAGGTGTTGTCGACAGCGACCTTGGTGCCGTACTTGTGGGCGACTTCGGTGGTGACCGCGATGTCGGTGATGTTGAGCAGCGGGTTGGACGGGGTCTCGATCCACACATACTGGTAGTGCTTGGAGGCCAATGCGGTTTCCACGGCTTTCAGATCGGTGATGTCCACCACGTTGAGGCCCACACCCCACGGCACGAACACCTTGGAGAGCAGGCGGTAGGTGCCGCCGTACACATCGTTGCCGAGCAGGATGTTGTCGCCGGGCTTGATGGTGGAGCGCAGCAGCACGTCGATGGCGGCCAAGCCCGAGGAGAAGCTCAGCGCGTACTTGCCGCCTTCCACGGCGGCGAGCTGCTCGTCGAAGCTGGTGCGAGTGGGGTTGATGGAGCGGGAGTAGTCGTGGCCTCCCCTGAGGCCCAACACGCCATCCTGCTTGAAAGTGGAGGTGGCGAAGATCGGCGTGACGACCGCACCGGTGGTCGGGTCGGGCTCCTGGCCGGCGTGGATGGCGCGAGTGGCGATGTCGGTGTTGGCGAACTTGGCGTTGTATTCAGCGGACATGATATTGGGTTCCTTTCGGGATCGTTCCGTATTCGAAGGTAGAACAGGTACGGTTGGTTAGTGCGGATGTTGGTATTGATTCTTTTGATAGCTAGTTATGGAGTCCGTCCCCAGCTCCCTCATCAGAGGGAGCTCCGTTAAGGTACTGCTCGGCGAGGGAGGGCTTGCTGGTGCGCTCCACGATGTCGCCGTAGCCGTTGGCACGCATCCAGTCGTCGTTGAAGATCTTCTCCAAGTAGCTGCGGCCGGAATCAGGGGCGAGCACCACCACAATCTGGTTCTCGTCCAAATCATTGGCAAGCGCGTACTTGATGGCGCTGGCCACGGCCATGCCGGACGAGCCGCCGACCAGCAGCGCCTCCTCGCCGGCCAGACGGCGGGTCATTTCAAAGGCTTCGGCGTCGGACACGCGCACGATGTCGTCGGTGATGTTCCGGTCGAAGGCCTTGGGGTAGAAGTCCTCCCCTACGCCCTCGATATCGTACTGGTGGACTTCGTCGCGTGAGGAAGCGGAGTAGATGGAGCCTTCCGGGTCGGAGCCGATGACCTTGACCGCGCCGTTGGAGGCTTCCTTGAGGTACTTGCCGGTGCCGGAGATGGTGCCGCCGGTGCCGATGCCGGCCACGAAGTGCGTGACCTTGTGGTCCGTGGCCTCCCAGATCTCAGGTCCGGTGGTGTAGTAGTGGCTCAGCGGGCCGTTCGGATTGTCGTACTGGTTCGGGCGGAAGCCGCCGGGAATCGTATTGGCCAGTCGTTCGGCGACCTGATAGTAGGAGCGCGGGTCGTCCGGGCCGGCGTCGGTTGGCGTGACGATGACTTCGGCACCGTAGGCGCGCAGCACCGCGCGCTTGGATTCGGAGACCTTGTCCGGCAGGGTGAAAATCGTGCGGTAGCCGCGCTGCTGGGCGACCAGGGCCAGGCCGACGCCGGTGTTGCCGGAGGTGGGTTCGACGATCACGCCGCCGGGCTTCAGTTGGCCGGACTGTTCGGCGGCGTCGATGATGCGTTCGGCAATGCGGTCCTTGGAAGATCCACCGGGGTTGAAGTATTCGACTTTGACGGCGATGGTGGCTTTGACGCCGGCCGCCTGCGGAATGTGGTTGAGCTTGACGAGCGGGGTGTTGCCGATGAGTTCTGCGAGGCTGTTGTGGATGGTCATGTGAAGTCCTTCGTTGCTGGGGTTGTGGGGTTTTGCTGCGTTGCGTTCGTGAACCGACGTTCCCAGACGAATGGACTGTGGCTTTAGTTTGAAATCGAGTATCCCCGCTCACTGTACGGTGAAGCCGGAAAGTGAATCGGTTTTTCATGTTAACCACGACTCGCGCGTTACACGGTTACGCTCGTGCCATCGATTTCATGAAAATTCATGCGACAGATTTGCCGCGATTCGAATGCTCTATCTCAAGTTATGCGTCACTGACCGCTCGCCCAGGGGCGTCGGTTAGCGACAACAACATGAGATAATCTGCATGTCTCACACCATAGCACAACCCGCGACAAGCGCGTGTCGCCGGCGGCCTCGGCTCCCCTCCCTGAGGGGAGCTGGCCGCGAAGCGGACTGAGGGGAATACGACGGCACCCGTAACTCCCCTCAGCCTCACTGCGTTCGACAGCTCCCCTCAGAGAGGGAGCCAAAAAAGGTCTATAACGAGGCTGCCTCGATGAGCTGACGGGTGTAATCGGATTGGGGGTTGCCGAGCACTTCAGCGGTGGAACCCGTCTCTTCGAGACGCCCGTCATGGAGCACGAGGATGCGGTCGGCGATGTGCTGTACCACGCCGAGATCGTGGGAGACCATGATGATGGCGGTGCTCGGCCGGGCCGCGCGGATGGCGGCGAAGGTGTCGAGGATCTGAATGCGCGCGGCCACGTCGATGGCGCTCATCGGCTCATCGGCGAGGATCACTTTGGGCTCGTTGATGATAGCGCGGGCGATGACCACGCGCTGCGCCTGGCCGCCGGACAGGTCGATTGGGTACCGGTTCAGGAAGTCTGCCGGTTCAAGGCCTGCCATGGTCAGAGCCGCGGCCACTCGCTCGTCGATATCGGTGTTGTTCAGGTCACGCCGTTGCAGACTCAGCGGTTCAGCCACTGATTTGGCGACTCGCCAACGTGGGTCGAGCGAGGAGAACGGGTCCTGGAACACCAGTCCCGATTCGCGGCGCAGGGCCGCGAATCCCGGCGATTTTCGGCCGCCGACAATGGATTGGCTCTCGTATTCCACGCTGCCGGAGTCCGCGGATTCCAAGCCCAGCATAATGCGGGTCAGCGTGGATTTGCCGGATCCGGAGACGCCGATCACGGCCAGACATTCGCCGGCGTGGACGTCGGCGGAGACGTCGAAGAGGACTTGGTGGCGTGCGGTGCGCGGGCCGAAGGATTTGGTGATGGAGTGGGCGGAGAGGAGCGGCACACTGCTGTTACTCATGCGAATCCTCCTTGGGGGTGTGGAGGGTGAGGGTTTGGGCGGCGGCGACCAGGCGCTGGGCTTGTGGTGTGGTCGGCGCGGCGAGCAGGTCGGCGGTGGGTCCGGATTCGACGATGCGGCCGGCGTCCAGCACGTAGCAGCGGGTGGTGGCACGCGCGAGTACGGAGAAATCGTGGGTGATGAACAGCATGGAGGCACCGGCGTCGTCCACCAGCGAGGTCAGCAGGTCCACGATCTGGCGTTGCGTGATGGAGTCGAGTGCGGTGGTGGGTTCGTCCGCGATGATGAATCGCGGTGAGGTGATCAGCGCCGTGGCGATGCCCACGCGCTGCTGTTGGCCGCCGGACAGTTCGTGCGGGTATTTGCCGGCCATATCGAGATCCAGCCCGACCTTGCTCAACAAGGCATTCACTCGGTCGGCTCGTTCGGCCTTGGTCAGATCATAGTGCAACCGCAATGGCAAGGCGATCTGCTGCGCCACGGTCATCACCGGGTTCAGTGAGGCAGCCGGATTCTGGAACACCGCACCCACATACCGGCCGCGCAGGTCGGCAAGCGCACGTTCGGAAGCTCCGATAATTTCCGTGCCGCCCATATCAATCGACCCATTAGTCACAGCGGTCAGGGGCAGCAACCCCAGCATCGCCTTGGCAATCATAGATTTTCCGGAGCCTGAAGAACCGATCAAGCCGACTCGTTCACCGTCGGCAATGGTCATATCCGCATCAGAGACGATTGGTTTGCCGCCAATCGTGATTTTCAGCCCGCGAACATCGACGCTCATCGTTCGCCTCCTATTTCACGTAATGCGGGGTTGGTGACCGGATCGATGGCATCGCGCAGCACATCACCAAAAATATTCAGCGCCACAACCACAACCGTGACGATCAGGCCGGGCCACACCACGGTTAATGGGAACACGTTGATGAGTTTGACCGAAGTGGCCAGAGAATGCCCCCAGCTCGGCACACCGGACGGCACACCGATACCGAGATAAGTGAGCCCCGACTCAGCCAACACCGCCGTGCCCGCCGACAATGACAGTTGCACAGCCAATACCGGCAGAATATTCGGCATAACATGGCTTATGAGCACACGCCACCCGCTGGCACCATTGGCCAAGGCCGATTCCACATATGACGAGCGGGACGCCAGCAACGCTGCGGGGCGAGCCACACGAGCCAGATTCAACCCATATCCGAAGCCGCAGGCGATCACAATCACCGCGATTGACGCTCCCAACGGCACAGCCAGAATCAACGCAATCAACACGGTGGGAACGGAAATCAACGCATCAACTACCACTACCGAAGAACTGGCGAGCGCCGCATTGCGCGCCACCATGGCCGCGATGAGCAGCAGCCCCCAAGCCATAGATGCCACTACGGTCAGCAGCACGATCACAAGATTGGTATGTGAGCCGGCCAGCAGCCAGCTGAACACGTCCGCGCCGGTGCCGTCAGTGCCGAGCCAGTGCTCGGCGGACGGCTTGGCCCATACATGGTAGCCATCAGTGGCCCACAGCGATTGCGGGGTCCAGAACAGGGAAACGATGGCAATGAGCAACCACAGAGCGAGCACGATAAGTGCGAATTTGCCCTCGGCACGACGCCACATGGAGTGCAGGACGATGACGAAGGCAGCCCGTCGACCACCAGTCGTCGCACGACGAACATTGCTCATGCGGTCACCTCCGTAATGGCGGTAGCGGTTTTCAGACGCGGGTCGAGCACGCGGTGGAGCAAATCGACCACGAGGCCGACAGTCAAAAAGAACGCGGCCAGCAGGAACAGCTCGCTTTGCACGGCAATCAGGTCGCGGTTGCCCACGTCGGTCACAAGACCGTTGCCGATGCCCGGTAACGCAAACAGGTTTTCGATGACCATCACGCCAGTGACCATCGAAGCGAAGGTCAGCCCGATAACAGACACCAGCTGCGGGGTTGCCAACCGCAATCCCACACGCAACACCGCCTGAGTGCGCGTCATGCCACACGAGCGTGCCATATCGATGTAGCCGGAACTGGCTAAATCCCCTAAGGCCGCGCGCGTGTATCGCATAAGCGATGCTCCCACGATGATGCCGACCGATACAGCCGGCAATACCAACGCTGATATCGCCGAACCGGGTGCGCCCCAGCCATCCAGCGGGAACCCTTGCGAGGGAAACACGTCAAGTAATCCTACGCCGCGCCCGAACAACAGAATCAGCAGCAGACCGCCCCACAACGCAGGTACGGCACCGCCGACAATAGCCAGTACATGAAACACCGCACGCACCGTTGCGCTGCGGGCCAGTACCGCCGCACAGCCCAGCGGCAAGCCGATGGCCAAGGCGATGAGCAGGCCAAGAATAATCAGGGGAAAGGTGATGGACGCACGTGCGCCTACCAAGGAGGTTACGGAGCGACCAGTCAGGATTGAAGTGCCGAAGTCACCACGGGCCAGCGCACTCATCCAATCGAAGTATTGTGCAATCAATGGCCGATTCAGACCGAGTTGTTCGCGTAGCTGGGTCACACGCTCAGGCGGCGAGTTGACGCCGGCCATCACGGAGGCCACATCGCCAGGCAGAATGCGCAATGCTGCGAAAACCACCACGGACAGGCCGAACAACGCCACCACGAATAACGCCAGCCGTTTCAACACGAATCGCATAATGCCTACTTTACTTGGATTAACAATGAGCCCCCTCACTGAGGGAGCTCATTGCTGTAACGAACTACTTCGTGTAGGTCACGTTGTAGAGGGGCAGAACGGTCTGGTTGAGGTCGAAGGGGAATCCTTCAACGCCCTTGGCCGTGGCGGTGGTGATGCGGTAGTTGAACAGCCAGTCGGCCGGCGCATCCTCGGAGACAAGCTTGGCGGCCGCGGCGAACTTGGCATCGCGCTCCTTGTCGGAGGTGGCGGCAACACCCTCGTTGTACAGCTTGGTCACATTCTTGTTGTCGTAACCGAAATAGTATGTCGGATCGGTCCACGATGCGAAGTCGTGGCTTTCGTTGTGGTCCACCAGCGAAATATCGAAGGTGTGGTTGGTGTACACATCCTGCAGCCACGTGGAGAACTCCACCACATTCACCTTCAGGTCGATGCCGAGGGGCTTGAGCTGGGAGCGCAGCTGGTCTCCGAGCTCGGTGCCGTAGATGTTGGCGTAGGTCAGCGTAAGTTGAAGCGGCTTGTCGGTGGAATAGCCGGCTTCAGCCATGAGCGACTTGGCCTTGTTCTGATCATACGGGTACAGATTCGTCAGATCCTCGTAGCCGGGGTCGAGAGACGGGATCGGGCCGCCGAGCGCCTTGTCCGCACCGCCGCGAGAGGCGATGAGCTCCTTGTGGTTGATGGCGTAACGGATGGCCTGACGAATGCGCTTGTCAGCCAGTTTGGAACCGGAAGCGTTGTTGAAGCCGAGCACGAACTTGTCGGTGCCGTTGCCGGCTTTGACCGTGTACTTGGCGGAATCGGACTTGAACGGTTCGGCGAGGTTCTCGGTAATCGGGGCGAGCACCTGCACGTCACCGGACTTCAGCGCATTGACCGCGGCGTTGTCGTCGGCCAGATACTTGACGACCACAGTGGGCGTCTTGGCCTTGTTCTTGCCCCAGTACTTCTCATTGGCCTTCAGCGTGATCGAGCTGTTTTCCACGAACTTGGCAACGGTGTAGGGGCCGGAGCCGACGGCCTGCGTCTTCAGGTCATACTTGGCATCCTTGTCGAACACGAGCCCTGCGCGACCGGTCAGGGTCCACAACAGGTTGGAGTTCGGCGTCTTGAGCGTGATCACCGCGGTGTCGGCGTCCTTGGCCTCCACCTTGCTGACGGCGGCGAGCGCGTCGGCGTCGTGGTAGCCCTTAGCGATCAGCTCGTTGATGGACCAGGCCACGTCCTCGGCGTCAAGTTTGTCGCCATTGGAGAAGGTCATGTTCTTATTGAGGTGGAAGGTGTAGGTCAGGCCGTCCTTGGACGTCTCCCAGCTGGAGGCGATGGCGGGAGCGACCTGGTTCTTGGAGTCACGTGCCACGATGCCTTCGTATACGTTGCCAATCAGGATCTGGTCAAGCGCGGAGCCGGCGGTGTTGCGGATGTCCAGATTGGTGGGGGCCAGTTTGAGGCCGATGGTCACGGTGTCGGCATATTGGTTGCTGGACGAGGCCGACTTGTCATCTTTCTTACCGCCGAAAGCGAGCGTGACGCCGATGACGACCGCCACTGCCACGATGACGGCAATCAGTGAGATCAGCCACCACTTCGGGCCGTTTTTTTTCGGATTCTTTGCACGCGAGGCAAGGCTCGCATCTGTGGTTGCGCCGTCTTCGATGTGCGCACCATTGTCTTGAGACATGGTTCTTCCTCTGTATATGTTGTGTTCTACGGTTGGCCGCCACGCTGGGTCGACCACCGCAGGCCATCATAGCCATGGGACTGTAGAATTGCGCATGAAATCCATCTTGAATCTGGAGGGTTATCATGCTGGTCGCCGTTGATATCGGCAATACGAACATCGTGCTGGGCTTTTTGGATGGCGATACCATCGCCGGCACCTACCGCATCACCACCAAAGCCAACCATACGTCTGATGAGTATGGGCTGTTTCTGACTGAATTCCTGAGAATGAGCGGTTTTCAGCCATCCGATGTGGACGATGTGATCATCTGTTCGGTGGTGCCGAAAGTGATGCACTCCTTCCGTTCGTCCATCGTCAAATTCCTCGACATTGATCCGATGGTGGTGGGACCGGGCATCAAGACCGGTATGAACGTGCGCGTTGACGATCCGAAATCGCTGGGTGCGGATATTCTGGCCGACTGCGCCGGTGCCTATTACGAGTATGGCGGCCCAGTGCTGGTGGCTGATTTCGGCACCGCCACCACGTTCACACACGTGAGCGACAAGGGCGTGGTCGATTCCGGCGTCATCACCACCGGCATCCGTGCCGGTGCGGCCGCTCTGTGGGGAGATACGGCCCAGCTGCCGGAAGTGGAAATTACGCGACCAGATACGATTCTGGGCACCAACACCAAGACCTGCATGCAGGCCGGTTTGTATTACACGTTCTTGGGCGGTGTGGAGCGCACGATTCGTCAGTTCCGCAAAGAGCTCGGAGGCGAGGATTTCAAGGTGATCACCACCGGTGGCCTCGGTCGAGTGTTTGAGAATGACACCGAGCTGATTGACGTGTATGACCCGGATTTGATTTTCAAGGGCATGGCGCACATCTACTCGCGCAATGTGAAGTGACGTAGTATGCAGGAATCGGCCGCGTATAGCGCGGTCGATTCCGATCCAACCCCGAATCCCTACTTAATCGTAAAGCCCTGATTGAGGCCGTATTCTCGGAGGTCTTTCTGCCATTGGGCCAGGCCGTCGGAGAGACTGACTCTCTTGCCGGGCTTCTCCAATGGTTCGAGCGGGTTGCCTTCCTTGTCCTTCATACCCATCTCAATGGCTTCCTGTCGCTGCTGATAGGCGTGGAAACTGCCGGACCACTCGTATGCCTGGCCCACCGTCGATTTGAAGTCACTGCGCGCATACACTTCGAACGGCAGATACTGGTATCCGACCGACACATCCTCGGCGGCCTCCGACAGTACACGGTTGAACTTCTGCCCGCCGAAATACGGGATTTCAATGCCCCGGTCATTGGTAATCGTGGTTTTATCCAAAAAATCAGCGGAATTCAGGGTGGCATAATCGGCCGGGAAAGCACCGCCATCCACACGCGCGCTAATGCCTTGGGCGTCATGCGCCACAAAGTCCACGAAACGATAAGCCGCATCCGGCTTACGGGTCAATTGCAGTACGGTCAGTGCCGACCCGCCGCTTTCGGCGTTGGTGGGCTGGCCATCATAGGTGGGCATGGGAGCCACGCGCCACAGACCGGCCGCGCCCGGCACATTGGACAGCAGCAGCGACGGCATCCAGGCTCCGGAGAATACGGAGGCGATGGTACCGGCGCCCACACGGCGCTTCCACCGGTCGGACCATGTGGCGGAGGTGGTGTCAACAAGCCCCTCATCGATCATTTTCTGCCAGAATTCGGTGAACCGTTGGGTGCCGGCGTCCTCATCCAAATCGATGGTCACGGTTTTGCCGTCGGCCGACGTGTGGAACGGCTGGCCGCCGGCGAGCCAGACCATGGCATCGTAAAAGCTGCCATCGCCCGAGTCGGCGGCGATGTACACGCCAATTTCCTTGAGCTTTTTGGCAGCCTCATAGTAGTCATCCCAAGTCTTGATCTTGGTGGCGTCCACGCCGGCTTGGCGGAACACGTCTTCGTTGTAGAAGAAGCCCATCGGGCCCGAATCCATGGGCAGCCCGTAGGTACGGCCGGCGAGCTGCACGGACGACCATGTGCCGAGGGTAAAGAAGTTGGAATAATCCGAGCCGATTTTGTCGGTCAGATCAAGCAATTGGCCGGAGACCGCGTACTGCAACAGTGCATAGTATTCGATTTGAGCCACGTCCGGCGTGCCGTAACCGTCCTGAATGGCGGTGTTGAGATTGCCATAGCCGGAGATGTTGGTCCATTTCACGCGGATGTCCGGATTGGCTTTTTCGAAACGGCGGATGACCTCGCCCATGCTCGGTTCCCAGCTCCATACGCTGATTTCCGTGCGGTTATCGGTGGTGGACTGCCCGCACGAGGCCAAGGATACGGAAAGGATGGCAGTCACTGCTATGGTTGCCATTCTTTTGATTCGCTGTCCGATCACTCGCATGGTGACGAGTGTACTAGGCGGGGCTTAAAACGGTAAAAGCCCCGTGACGGGATTCGTCACGGGGCTTTGTGTATCAGGTGAGATTAGCTAGGCAGTCTCAGCGAGGGTTCAAGGCTTACTTCACGGTGAAGCCCTGATCCTTGCCGTAATCCTGCAGTGCCTTCTGCCAAGCGGCGATACCGTCAGTCAGCTTCTGGTCGCCGGTGTAGGACTTGCCAAGGTAGTCGCCGAAGATGGTGCGGGCCTTGACCTCGTAGGGCAGGAACTGGTAGTCGGAGGACACGTTCTCAGCAGCCTGAGCCAGAACCTCGTTGTACTTCTGACCACCGAAGTAGTCAACGTCCTCGCCATCGGCGTTCTTCACAGTGGTGGTGTTCTTGAAGGAGTCGGACTCCATGGAGGCCTTGTCAGCCGGGAATGCACCGCCGGCCACACGGGTGGCCACGCCGTCGCCGTGGTTGGCGTACTCGATGAACTGGTAAGCAGCGTCAGCCTTCTTGGTGGAGGCGAGCACAGCCAGCGAAGAACCACCGTTCTCGGAGTTGGTGGTGGAGCCGTCAGCGGTCGGCATCTGGGTCACACGCCACTTGCCAGCGCCGTCAGCAGCGGAGTTGGCCAGGTTGGCAGGCATCCAAGCGCCAGTGAACAGGGAGGCGATGGTGCCGTCGACCATGCCCTTGAACCAGTCCTCAGACCAGCCAGCGGTCTTGGTGTCGAGCAGGCCCTCGTCCAGCAGCTTCTGCCAGAAGTCGGTGAAGGTCTTGACGCCCTTGTCCTCGGTCAGGTTGACGGTGACTTCGGAACCATCGGAAGAGGTCTGGAACGGCTTTGCACCGGCCAGCCAGGTCATGGAGTCGAAGAAGCCGGCGTCACCGGTGTCGGAGGTGATGTAGTAGTTGTCGCCCAGAGCGTGAATCTTCTTGGCGGCGTCGTAGTACTGATCCCAGGTCTTGATCTGCTCGGCGTCAACACCGGCCTTGTCGAAGACCTCCTTGTTGTAGAAGAAGGCCATTGGGCCGGAATCCATCGGCAGGCCGTAGACCTTGCCGGCGAACTGCACGGAAGCCCACGGGCCAGGGGTGTAGAAGTCGGAGTAGCCGGAGGTCTTGTCGGTGATGTCCAGCAGGTTGCCCTTGATGGCGTACTGCGGGATGGCGTAGTACTCAACCTGAGCGACGTCCGGAGCACCGGAGCCAGCCTCGATGGCGTTATCAAGCTGGGTGTATTCCTTGGTGTTGGTGCCGACGTTCTTGAGATCGACCTTGATGCCGGTCTTCTTGGTGAAGTCCTTGGCAACCTGGGTCAGCGTGGGCTCCCAAGCCCACACGGTGATTTCGGTAACGTCCTTATCTTGAGCCGGCTTGCCACTGGCGGTGTCGGAACCGCAGGCGGCAACGGAACCCAGCATGGCAACCGCACCGGTAAGTGCAATGGCCTTCTTAGCAACGGTGAACTTCATCGTTCTGTTCTCCTTCCTTGGATCGCCTTTCGGCGGTCTGCAGTGATTGTCACCACAACAGCATGGCAACTCTCCTCGTCGTCATGCTATCGTGAACCATCACTCTATGGTTCAGTAGTCACAAAACGGCTTTGTTTCGCCACTTTGTAGCTATGGTTGCGATAACATCTTTTATTATACACATTCTTCGGCAACACGCCATCTTGGTATCGCAATCCGCGCGCCACTGCTCCCATGGCATAAGAAAATCGGGCGCTCCGAAGAGTGCCCGATCCTGTTATCGCAACCTCCCGCTACAGAAACCACAGGAGGAAGTCTGCTGTGATTGCCGTTACTTCACCTGGTAGCCCTGCTGCTTGGCGTAATCCTGCAGGTCCTTCTGCCAGGAAGCCACGGCATCGGAGAGCGTGGTCTTGCCGGTGTAGGCATCGCCGGCGTAGTCGCCGAACTTGCCGCGAGCGTAGACCTCGAAAGGCAGGAACTTGTAGCCGGTGGACACATTGGCTGCGGCCTTGGCCAGCTCCTCGTTGAACTTCTGCCCGCCGAAGTACTCGTGGGCCTTGCCGTCGGAGTCGGTCAGGGAGGTCATGTTGAGGAAGTCGTCGGACTTGAGGGTGTCGTTGTCGGCCGGGAAGGCGCCGCCGTCAACACGGGTCTTGATGCCCTCGGCGTCGTGGCAGGCGTATTCCATGAACTTGTAGGCGGCGGCGACCTTGTCCTTGTCGTCGGACTTCACGATGGCCAGCGAGGAACCACCGTTCTCGGAGTTGGTCTCGGAGCCGTCTGCGGTCGGCATCTGGGCGATGCGCCACTTGCCGTCACCGTTCGGAGCGCCGGAAAGCAGGTTGTACGGCATCCAAGCGCCGGTCAGCAGGGATGCGATGGAGCCGTCATCCAGACCCTTGTTCCAATCGTCGGTCCAGCCGACGGTCTTGGTGTCGATGAGGTCTTCGTCGATCATCTTCTGCCAGAAGTCGGTGAAGGTCTTGACGTTCTTGTCACCGGTCAGGTTGATGGTCACGGTCCCGCCGTCCTTGGAGGTCTCGAACGGGGTCGCGCCGGCCAGCCAGGTCATGGAGTCGAAGAAGCCGGCGTCACCGGAATCGGAGGTGATGTAGGAGTCCACGGCGCGAATCTTCTTGGCGGCCTCGTAGAAGTCGTCCCACGTGCGCACCTGAGTCGGATCGACGCCGGCCTTGTCGAAGACGCCCTTGTTGTAGAACCAGGCCATCGGGCCGGAATCCATCGGCAGGGCGTAGACGCCGTCATTGATGTTCACCGAGGACCACGTGCCCGGGGTGTAGAAGTCCTTGAAATCGGAGGCACCGAGATCGGAAAGGTTCTCGAGGTGGCCGCGAATCACGTATTCGGGCAGTGCGTAGTATTCGATCTGGGCGATGTCCGGAGCACCGGAGCCTGCCTCGATGGCGTTGGACAGTGCGTTGTACTCGTCCTTGTTGGTGCCGGCGTTGGTCACCTTCACCTTAATGTTCGGGTTCTTGGCCTCGAATCCCTTGACCGTACGAGGCAGTGTGGAATCCCAGGACCACACGGTCAGCTCGACCTTCTTATCAGAGGAGCCGGTGCTTCCGCCATCCCCGGCAGAAGTGGAACCGCAGGCAGCTACAGAGGAGAGCATGGCCACAGCACCAATCAGGGCAATCGTCTTCTTGCCGAACTTCATCGTTCTTTCCTTCCTTGTTATGGGAAACGACGGGACTTGGCGTTTTGTTCCAAGCCTTGTATCGTTTTAAGAAACGGTACCACATGTTTTATGTTTACGCAAACACGACACGTCGCACCATGGTGACTAACCGCAAACCGAAGGAGATGCATCCCGCTCATGACCACTCACAACAGCCAGTATTCCGCCGAAACCACCCATCCCGACAAGCAGGAAAGCAGCCCGGCGCCGACCGCCGCCGGCACCACGGCCAGTAACGTCTCCACAACTGGCAACGCAACCACGCCGGACGCCAGCATCGCCCTCAACGCCGACGCCACTCCGGTAGCCGACGTTCCCCCGCGTCTGTTCGGCTCATTCGTAGAACATCTGGGCCGCTGCGTCTACGGCGGCATCTACGAGCCCAGCCATCCCACCGCCGACGAAAACGGCTTCCGCCAAGACGTGCTTGATCTGGTCAAGGAGCTGGGCGTCACCTGCGTGCGCTACCCCGGCGGCAATTTCGTATCCAACTACAACTGGGAAGACGGCATCGGTCCACGCGAGAATCGCCCCATGCGCCGCGACCTGGCCTGGCATTGCACCGAAACCAACGAGATGGGCATCGACGACTTCTACCGCTGGAGCCAGAAAGCCGGCACCGAAATCATGCTTGCCGTCAACATGGGCACCCGGGGTCTGAAGGCCGCGCTCGACGAGCTCGAGTATGTCAACGGCGCGCCCGGCACCGCTTGGGCGGATCAGCGCGTGGCCAACGGCATCGAGGAGCCGATGGATATCAAGATGTGGTGCATCGGCAACGAAATGGACGGCCCGTGGCAGGTGGGCCACATGAGTCCGGAAGAATATGCCGGCGCGGTGGATAAGGTTGCCCACGCCATGAAGCTCGCCGAGTCCGGTCTCGAACTCGTGGCCTGCGGTTCCTCGGGTGCCTATATGCCGACCTTCGGCACGTGGGAGAAGACCGTGCTCACCAAGGCTTACGAGAATCTCGACTTCGTCTCCTGCCATGCCTACTACTTCGACCGCGGCCATAAAACCCGGGCCGCCGCCTCCATGCAGGACTTCCTGGCCTCTTCCGAAGACATGACCAAGTTCATCGCCACCGTCTCGGACGCGGCCGATCAGGCGCGCGAAGCCAATAACGGCACCAAAGACATCGCCCTGTCCTTCGACGAATGGGGCGTATGGTATTCGGACAAGTGGAACGAGCAGGAAGACCAGTGGAAGGCGGAGGCCGCGCAGGGTTTGCACCACGAGCCATGGCCCAAGTCTCCACATTTGCTGGAAGACATCTACACCGCGGCCGACGCGGTGGTCGAAGGTTCCCTGATGATCACCCTGCTCAAGCACTGCGATCGCGTGCGTTCCGCCTCGCGCGCCCAGCTGGTCAACGTCATCGCCCCCATCATGGCCGAGGAACACGGCCCGGCATGGCGGCAGACCACGTTCTACCCGTTCGCCGAAGCCGCCCTTCACGCGCGCGGCCAGGCCTACGCTCCGGCCATCAGCTCCCCCACCATCCATACCGAGGCATACGGCGACGTGCCGGCCATCGACGCGGTAGTCACGTGGGATGAACAGGCCCGCACCGGTCTGCTGCTTGCCGTCAACCGCGACGCCAACACCCCGCACACGCTCACCATCGACCTTTCCGGGCTGCCCGGCCTGCCCGGTCTCGGCACGCTCGCGCTCGGCAAGGCGCAACTGTTGCATGAGGACGATCCGTACCGCACCAACACCGCCGAAGCGCCCGAAGCCGTCACGCCGCAACCGCTCGACATTGCGATGAACGCCACCGGCACCTGCACGGCAACGCTTCCCGCCATCTCCTGGATCAGCGTGGAATTCCACGGCTAAAAGACGGAGAGTCACGCCCGTACCAAGTACAGTCAAGTCCAATACGACCAGGGCCCGTCAATCACCATACGATTGACGGGCCTTGTCATTCACTTCGGATATTTCGAACCATGGATTCATCAGGCGCAGGCCAACGCCGGCGAGGACTCGCGCAGGGAGAGGCTATAGGGGGCCTCGATGGTTTGGGCGGGGGCGCGACTGCCGGATTCGACCTGTTGGATGATGGATTCGACGGCCAGTCGGGCGATGGCTTCCCTGCCGGGGTTAACGGTGGAAAGAGACGGCACCATGTAGGCCGATTCCTCCACGTCATCGAAGCCGATGACGCGAACATCATCCGGCACGGCAACGCCGCGTTCGCGCAGTTCACGCAGCACGCCCCACGCCAGCAAGTCATTCAAAGTGAACACGGCATCGAATTGCAGGCCACTCTCCAGCATGGTGTCCACCGCGGCCAAACCGTCGGCGCTCCCCCAGCCTTGGGTTTCGATAAGCAGACTGTCATCACAGGGGATGTCGCGCGCGGCCAGCGCCTCACGATATCCGTGGGTGCGGATGGAGCCCGACGAGAAATCGTGCTCGGGGTGGGGCACGGCACCGACTACGGCGATGCGGCGGCAACCGGCATCAAGCAGGTGATAAGTCGCGGCGGCGGCCCCTTCGCGATTGCGAATCACTACGTGCGGCGCGTTGACGCCGAACAAACGTTCACCCAACAGCACGAGCGGGTAATCGCCATCCAAAGCCGCGATATCGTCAACCGTCATCATCAGAGGGCTTAAGATGAGCCCGTCCGCGCTGTGCGTGCCCATCGATGCGATGCTTTCCAGCTCGCGGGCACGATTGTTGGTGGTGGATTCCACGATGACGCCGTAGCCATGTTGCCGGGCCTCGGCCAGAATATCCTCGGCGAGTTCGGAGAAGTACACCTGCCGCAGATCGGGAATGACCAGCTTGAGCAACCGGGTACGCCCGGAACGCAGGTTTCTGGCCGACGAGTTGACTTTGTATCCGAGCCGGTCGATGGCTTCCGCAATACGCGCGGCCATCGCCTCGCTCATATATGGCTGTTTGTTCAGAAAATTAGACACCGAGGCTACCGAAACACCGGCCTCATGGGCCACGTCCGCCATCGTCACTCTGTTTTTGCCTCGCACGGTGACCACCCTACCCGACTTTGCTGGAGATACGAAAACGACTCCCCTGCTGCGATGAGCAGCAAGGGAGCCGTTGGGTAATTAGGCGCTATGCGCGGTTTTACAGCTTGACGACGAGTACGCCGTTGGGCTGGATGGCGGCCGTGTGCTCGGACTCGTTGACCTGGGCCAGCGAGGCGACCAACGGTTCGCCTTCCACGTCCACGACCGCAACATCGTGGGTGCGGTTGAACAGGAACACGAAGTGGTTCTCGCCAGTTTCGTCCGCACGCTCGACGCGCAGCACTTCACCGCGATCGTCCTCAGCCGAAGTCTCGATGCCGAGTTCCTCCAGCAGCGCGGGCAGGCTCTTGGCCAAGCCCTCACGGCCGAGACGGGCACCGACGTATGCGGCCTTGCCGTCGCCGAAGTCGTTGACGGTGATGGCGGGAGCGCCGTCGAAACCGGTCCACTTATCTGCCTTGAAGGAGGCGACCACGTGAGCGGTATCGGCCACGGAGGTGATCACGTCGGCGAAATCGTGCGCCACGGTTCCGTTGTCCAAGTCAAGGTGGTCCATGGCACCGGGGAAGTCGTTGCCCATCGGGGCGAATTCCTCAACGCGCACACCCACCACGTCACGGATGGAACCGGGGTAGCCACCCAGCCAGACGTGATCCTTGTCGTCCACCAAACCGGTGTAGTAGGTCACGAACAGCTTGCCGCCGTTCGCCACATACTCGCGCACGCGGCGCGTGGTCTCTTCGGACAGGATGGTCAGGCTCGGCAGCACGACGGCTTCGTACTCGTCCCAAGGGCCGCGAACCGGCACCACGTCTGCGGTCAGACCGTTGTCCGCCAGCGCGCGGAACCACGCGAGCGGCTCGGTCCAATGGCGTACCTCCTGAGTAGGCGTGGCGGTGTGTTCCGTAGCCCACTGGGACTCGTAATCGAAGACGACGGCGACCTTGGACTTGACCAGCTTGGTGCTCAGCAGGCCCTCGTCAGCAAGCTTGTTGAGGTCGGCACCCAGCTCGCACACATCGCGGAAGATCTGGGAGTCGGGGCCCGCGTGAGGAACCATCGAAGAGTGCCACTTCTCGGCACCGGCCTTGGACTGGCGCCACTGGAAGTAGCAGATGGCGTCGGAGCCCATGGCCAAGTGGGCCAGGGAGTCGCGCACCAATTCGCCGGGCTCGACGCGATAGTTGATCGGGCGCCAATTGACGGCGGAGCTGGAGTGCTCCATGAGGAACCACGGATTCTTGCGGGCGATGCCGTCACATAGGGAGGCCGAGTAAGCCAGCTCGTCGAAGTGAGCTTCGCCAGGCGTGAAGTAGTGATCGTTGGACACGAAGTCCACGTCGTAACCCCACTTGTCGTAATCGATGCCGGCACCGCCGGCGGAGACCATGAAGTTGGTGGTCTGCGGCTTGGGGGCGATCTCGAGCAGGGCGTCGCGCTCGGCCTTGTAAAAGTCGAGCAGGGCGTCGGAGCTGAAGCGCTTCCAGTCAAGCAGCTTGCCCGGGTTCATGAAGTTGCCGTCGCCGATGAAGCGCGGCGGGATGATCTCGGAAAAATTGTTCATGCGCTGCGCCCAGAATGCGGTGCCCCAAGCGTCGTTGACGGCGTCGATGGTGCCGTACTTCTTCTCGCACCACTTCTGGAAGGCGCGCTCGGCGTCTTCGGAATAGTCGAAGCGGTTGTGGCAGCCGTACTCGTTGCTCACATGCCAAGAGACCACATAGGGGTTGTCCTTGTAGTGCTCGGCCATCTTGCGGCACAAGCTGAGCGCGTAGTCAAGGAAGACCGGGCTGGTGGCGCGCCAGTGCTGGCGGGCACCGGGCTGGCAGACGTCGCCGCGGTAGTCGACCCAGAGGATCTCCGGGTGGGCCTGGGTCATCCACATCGGCGGGGATGCGGTGCCGGAGGCGAGATCGACGGCGATGCCGGCCTTACCAAGCTTGTCGATGACGCGGTCGAGCCAATCGAAGTCGTACACGCCTTCTTCGGGCTCAAGCTTGGCCCAGGAGAAGATGGCCACGGAGACGAGGTTGACGCCGGCCTGCTGCATGAGGGCTACATCTTCGTCCCACACTTCCTCAGGCCATTGGTCGGGGTTGTAATCGCCGCCGTACCAGATGCGGGGCTTGTTGCCCGCAAGCGGCTGCGGCCACTTGAACTCTTTACGTTCCATGATGATTCAGCTCCTTTATTGAATTTTATCGATAATCTGCGTCCGCGGGAATAAACAGCCCACAGGGCTGTTTGCCTAACGGCTCAGCTCGTCAGAGGGGGGCTTGGCACTATTACCTCCCTCTGATGAGGAAGGTTGTCTCGGCGGAGCCGGGACGGAGGGAGAGACCCCGCCGCGAGGCGGTGAAGACACCGCGTCGGCGGAGCCGACTCCATCACTCCTTGACGGCGCCTGCGGCGAGTCCGGACTGCCAGTACTTCTGCAGGCACAGGAACGCGATCACCAGGGGGATGATCGTGATCAGGGAGCCCGTGATCACCAGGTTCTGGATCGCCTGGCCGCCCGCGGTCGAGGCCTGGTCCTTCCACTGGTTCAGGCCGATGGTCAGCGGGTACCAGTCCGCGTCCTTGAGCATGATCAACGGCAGGAAGTAGTTGTTCCACGTCGCCACGATCGTGAACAGGGCCGTCGTAACGATGCCCGGAGCCAACAGGGGCAAGGAAATCTGCCAGAACGTGCGGAACTCGGACGCGCCGTCCACGCGCGCCGCCTCCAGCAGCTCCTGGGGCACGGCCTGCTCGCTGAAGATCCACATCAGGTACAAACCGAACGGGCTGATCAGCGACGGGATGATCATGGCCCACGGGGTGTTCGTCAGGCCCAATTTGGCGAACAGGAGGAACTGGGGAACCGCCAAAGCGATGCCCGGCACGCTGATCGCGCCGATGATGACCGCGAACACCGCTTTGCGCCCCGGGAAGCGGAACTTGGCCAGAGCGTAGCCGCCCATGATGGCCAGCAGTGTCGCGCCGCCGGCGCCGACCACCACGTACAGGAGCGTGTTGAGCAGCCAGCGCCCGAAGATGCCGTCCTGGTATGTGAACACGGTCGCGATGTTGTCGAACAGGGCGAACGTCTTGCCGAAGCCCAGGCCGAACGTACTGGTGAAGTCGGCCTGCGTCTTCGTCGCGTTGATCAAAAGGTAGACGAACGGGAACAGGCAGTACACGGCGAAGACCGCGCACAGGACGGTCAACAACGTGGAACGCCTCGGGTTGTTCACGTTCGCGAACCCCGCCTTCGCGCTGCGCCTGCGTTCGGCGGCCTCGTCGGCGGCGATCCTCTTCTGGCGGGCCTTCTCCGCCTTCCTGGCGGCCTTCTCCCGGGCCTTGAGCTCGCCGTCGGTCAGGCGACCGGCGGCCGAAGTCGTTGCTGCACTCATCACATACGCTCCTTCACGATCATCATCGATTCCTCAACACGAACAGCAGTAGTCGTCGTCACTTCATCTGCTCCTTGAGGCTGTTGAGCTGGACGATGTAGGCGATGGCCATGGTGATCACGGCCATCACGATCGCCAACGCGGCCGCGTAGTTCGACTGGTTGCCGGAGAAGCTCAGGTTGTACGCGTACATGTTCGGCGTGTAATACGTCGTGATCGCATTACCAGGAACCATGTTCTGCAAAATGCTCGGCTCGTTGAACAGCTGGAACGAGCCGATGATGCTGAAAATCACCGTGATCGCCAGGCTGCCGCGCAATTCGGGAAGCTTGATGCTCTTCACGATCTGCCACTCCGACGCGCCGTCGATGCTGGCCGCCTCGTACAGGGAATGCGGGATGGTCGACAGCGAGCTGTAGAAGATGAGCATGTTGTAGCCCGTGAACTCCCACGTCACGATGTTCCCGATACTGGCCAACAACACGCTGGGGGCGAGCACGTCGATGTCCGTACCCAGGAAATCGTTCAACGAACCCACCAGGCCGTACTTCGCGCCATACACGAAACCCCAGATCAACGTCGACACCACCGCCGGCACCGCGTAGGGCAGGAACGTCGAGATACGGAAGAACCTCGTGCCATGCAGCTTCATCGAATCCAACGCCAGGGCCATCAAAGCCGACAGGCACAGCATGATCGGCACCTGCACGCACGTGAACAGGGCCACACGACCAACACTGCTCCAGAACTGGCCATCACCCAACAGGCGCGCGTAGTTCTCGAAGCCGACGAACTTGGTGCCGCCGATCATCTGCTTCTTGAAGAACGAAATATAAACGGCGTACACGATCGGCACGATGAACACGAACACGAACACCACCGCAAAAGGCCACATGAATTTCCATCCACGCCAATCGGCCTTGTGCTTATTCACACGAGCCTTGCCCGAATGCACGGGCGCAGCTGCGATATCGGCTGAAGCCATTCCCAACCCCTCTCCTTCGAAGGTTGACCAAAATGTTTGCGTTATCATCATAACACCATTTGTAACATTGTCCAATCGTGTTGAGTACCGTGTTGAATTAAGGGTTTCTCAGTCACTCTGCTACAATGGTCACGAAGACAACGATGTTATCGTTACCGTAAGCGGCCCTAAGATAAGCGCTGCAAACGAAACACCGACATTAATGAGTCAAGCGAGGGTGAAATGTCGAGGCCAACACAGGTGTCCATGCAAGACATAGCGAAAGCCGCCGGCGTTTCGCCACAGACAGTGTCCCGCGTGGCGAATGGCAGCGATGCGGTGAAACCCGAAACACGCCAGCGTGTCAAAGCTGCAATGGAACGCCTTGGGTATCGTCCGAATTATGCGGCCCGAGCCCTAAAGCACGGCCGCTTCCAGGATATCGGCGTGGTGATGTTCAACACCGCCACGTTCGGCAACGCCCGCATCCTTGATTCTATTGTGGCCAACGCGGCCGATGACGATTATTCAGTCACCATCCAGACCATGCGCCACGGTGCGGAACGCACGCTTTCCGCCGCCATCGATCGCATGCAGCGTCAGCCGGTGGATGGTGTCATCGTAGTGCTGGAGGAACGCATCTCCGATTTCGTCGGATACAAGCCTCCGCGAGAATTTCCAGTCGTGCTCATCTGCGAATCCGCCGCCGACCACTGCCCCACCGTTGACGCCGACCAGTATGGCTGCTCGACCGCTATCGTCGATTACCTGATGAGCAAGGGGCACAAGACCGTCTACCACATTGCCGGACCGTCCACCTCGCGCGCCGCCGAAAGCCGCGCCCGCGGTTGGCGAGAAGCGTTGGAACAAATGGGAGCACGCGTACCGAGCATGTACATCGGCGATTGGTGCGCGGATTCAGGCTACCAGGCCGGCGTGGCGTTGGCCCACGACCCCGACTGCACGGCCATCTACGCCGCCAACGACCAAATGGCATACGGCGCAATGCTCGGGTTGCAGTCAGCGGGCAAGCGCGTGCCCGAGGATGTCAGCATCGTGGGCGTCGATGATTCGCTGGTAGATATGGTTCCGCGCTTGAACCTGACGACCATGAAGCTGCGCTTTGACGACATTGGCGCCACCGCCTTCTCCATGGTCCGCCGTCAATGCGAAGGCGAGAAGATACCGGTCGGCGTCAAAACCGTAATCCCGCCGGAACTGATCGAACGCGGTTCCGTGCGCGACATCAGCTGACGAGCGGCATGTGCTGGCATCCACTGGTACCTGTCAGTGATTCACCTGCCAGTGATCCATAGGCAATTCCGCACCGACCAATCGACTCGGTTGTGCAATATTCTGCACATTTCCAACTATGTGCAGAATATTGCACACTTTACTATACTGTGATATATTTTGCACATGATTGTCATGGATATCGCCGAATACGCGCGGCTTATCAAGGATGAAAGGCAACGCCAGGGCATCAGTCAGACCGACATGGCCCAACGGCTGGGCGTGTCACGTCGCTGGCTGATCGAATTTGAACACGCCCGAGTCCCCAATCCCGGATTCTCCACCATTCTCAGCGCTCTGACTGAGCTTGGCTTGTCGCTGGATGTCCGCAAAACCCCGCAGCCCGCCGAACTCTATGAATGGTGACACCATGAGCGAAAACACTCTCAATGCATAAGAAATCAGATCTTAAGCGGCACACGGGAAACGAATTCGCGCTTCTCGCCTGTTATTGGATCGGTGAATCGTAGCACACGCGCCACTAATTGCAGCGGCTGGCTGAAATCGTCGTAGGGGCGTGTCTGGATGCGCGGGTAGAAGTCGTCGCCCACGATGGGCAGGCCGAGCGAATTCATGTGGACGCGCAATTGGTGGGTTTTGCCGGTGCGCGGGTGGAGTGTGTAGCGGCAGATGGGGTGATTTCCCGGATGGGGACCACCCTCCGGCGCTTCGCGCCACCTCCCGCCAGCGGGAGGGAAACAGAGGTCGCCGCGCTCGATGAGGGTTTCGGCGTTGGCCAAACCCGGTTCCTCGAATGCGGCCATCGTGCCGTGTTCCTTGGTGATGTGCGATCGGCGCAGCAATGGGAACGGGCGTGGCGGTTCGACCTGCATGATCGTGCCGAATCGCGGGCCGCTGATCGGCCGGCAGGGTGCCAGGCATTCATAGATCTTGACGGCCTGCCGGTTCTGGAACAGCATCTGATACGCGCCGCGGCAGGCCGAATCCCGCACGAACACCAATACGCCGGCGGTCATGCGGTCCAATCGGTGCGCTGGCGTGATGTCCGGCTCCCCCAGCCGCTCACGCAATCGGATCAGCGCGGTCTGCCGATACCACATGCCGCGTGGCATGGTGGCCAGAAAATGCGGCTTGTCCACCACGATGATCCGCTCGTCCTCATACAGCACGTCCATCTCAAACGGAATATGAGGCTCGTCAATCACATACCGATGTGGCTTACTCAACGGTCACGGACTTGGCGAGGTTGCGGGGCTTGTCCACGTCGTAGCCCTTGAGCTTTGCCATGTCCATGGCGAACAGCTGCAGCGGCACCACGTCAACCAGCGGGCTCATCAGCGTTGGGCAGGCGGGGCGCCAGAACACCACGTCAGCGTACCGTTCCACATCCGGGTCGCCCTGCTCGGCCACGGCGATGATGTACGCGCCACGAGCCTTGACCTCCTCGATACCAGAGATCACCTTGGCGTGCAACACATTGCGGCCGCGCTGCGGCGGCACGATGAACACCACGGGCTCACCCTCGTCCACCAGCGCGATCGGTCCATGCTTGAGCTCGCCGGCCGCGAAGCCCTCGGTGAACGTGTAGGCGATTTCCTTGAGCTTCAACGCGCCCTCAAGCGCCACCGGGTAGCCCACGTGGCGGCCGAGGAACAAGAAGGAGTTGGCGTTCACCATGCGCTCGGCGGCCGCCTGGATGGTCTTGGGCTGGGTGTCGAGCACCCACTGAATCTTGCGCGGCATGTCTTTCAGGGAGTCGAGCATCTGATGAATCTCATCGCGGAACATCGCGCCCTTGACCTGCGCCAGATACAGGCCCAGCAGGTAGGCGGCGGTAATCTGTGCCACGAACGCCTTGGTGGATGCCACGGCAACTTCCGGGCCGGCGTGTGTGTAGAGCACGGCGTCGGATTCGCGCGGAATGGAGGCACCCTGCGTGTTGCAGATGGCCAGCACCTTGGACCCCTGTTCGCGCGCGTGGCGCAGGGCCATCAGCGTATCCATGGTTTCGCCGGACTGAGAAATGGCCACCACGAGCGTACGCGGGGTCAGAATCGGGTCACGGTAACGGAATTCGTGCGCGAGTTCGATTTCCACGGGGATACGCACCCAGTGTTCGATGGCGTATTTGGCTACCTGGCCGGCGTAGCTGGCGGTGCCGCAGGCCACGACGATGATTTTGTCGATGGCCTTGAAGTCGTGTTCGTCGATACGCACTTCATCAAGGGTGATGCCGCCATTCGCATCGAAGCGGCCAAGCAGGGTGCGCTGCACTGCGGCAGGGTCTTCGTGGATCTCCTTGTCCATAAAGGAATCCCAGCCGCCCTTTTCGGCGGCCGAAGCATCCCAATCCACGGTGTAGGTCTTCGGGTTTTCGACCACGTTGCCGTCGAAATCGGTGACGATGACCTTGTCGGCGGACACGCATACGGCCTGATCCTGGTCGACTTCCATGGCGCGCTTGGTGTAGGCCACGAATGCGGCGACGTCGGAACCGAGGAAGTTCTCCCCCTCGCCAAGGCCCACGACCAGCGGCGAATCATGGCGGGCTCCGACCACGATGTCCGGCTGGCGGCAGTCGGTGGCCAGAATGGTGAACGCGCCTTCAAGCATGCGGGCCATACGGCGCACAGCCTTGAACAAGTCTGGCTTGCCTTCGTCCGCGATAATCTTGTCCACGATCTTGCCGAGCAGCTTAGCGGCCACCTCAGTGTCGGTGGCGGAGGCGAATCGGTAGCCTTCGGCTTGCAGGTCGAGACGCAGCTGAGAGGCGTTTTCGATGATGCCGTTATGGATGATGGCCACCTTGCCGTCCATGCTGGTGTGCGGGTGGGCATTCACGTCGCTCGGCTCGCCATTGGTGGCCCAGCGCGTGTGGCCGATGCCCACCGTGGCGAGCGGCATCGGCTTGCGCTCGATGTCTTCGACCAGGTTCTTCAAACGGCCGGCCTTCTTGCGCACGACCACCTTATCCATGCCGGGCGCGGTCAGCGCCACACCGGCCGAGTCATAGCCTCGGTATTCCAGACGTTCCAGGCCTTGCAGGCAGACCTCCAAAGGCTTGCCGCATGCCGTTTCAATATTTCCCGCGTATCCAACGATTCCACACATGGCTCACCAGCCTAGCGGACGATTATTGCGCAAAGCGAATCCAACCCGCCGCCTTTGCAGGATTGGAACATGCCCCTTCGTGAAAAGCGTACGCTGAGTTCATCAGCGTACGCTTTTGGAGCTGCAACAACGAGCCTTCCTACAGCACGTGCTGTAGGCGGAGCCGTAAAGCGGGGAGCCCAGTGGGCTCCCCGTAGGCGACGCCGAAGCACGACAGTGCTGAGGTAATATAACAGCCTTCCTACAGCACGTGCTGTAGGAAGTCCTTAAACCTAGGCTCGGTGGGGTGGTCGATGATGTCGGGGCCGCCCTTTTCTACGACTACGCCGCCGTCCATGAACACGATCTGGTCGGCGACTTCGCGGGCGAAGCCGATTTCGTGGGTCACGCACACCATGGTCATGCCTTCCTTGGCCAAGGAACGCATGACGTTGAGCACTTCGCCCACCAGTTCGGGGTCAAGGGCGGAGGTCGGCTCATCGAAGAGCATGATCTCCGGCTTCATGGCCAGAGCACGGGCAATGGCCACGCGCTGCTGCTGACCACCCGACAGCTGGGAGGGATAATAGTCCATGCGATCGCCCAGACCGACGCGCTGAAGCTCGGCCACGGCCAGGTCACGGGCGGCTTTCTTGGACTGGTGCTGCACGTGGATCGGGGCTTCCATCACGTTCTCCAGCGCGGTCATGTGCGGGAACAGGTTGAAGCGCTGGAACACCATGCCGAGGCGAGAGCGCTGTGCGGCGATCTCCTTATCGTCCAAGGTCTGCAGCATGTCCTGGCCGTTTTTGGTCACGTGCTTGTAGCCGATGAGGTCGCCGTACACCTCGATGGAACCGCCGGTCAGGGTTTCCAGCTGGTTGATCAGACGCAGGAACGTGGACTTGCCGGAACCGGAGGGCCCCAGAATCACGGTCACAGTACCGGGCATAACGGTTAGATCGATGCCCTTGAGCACATGCAGCGGCCCAAACGCCTTGTGCACCTGCACGGCCTCGACAGCAGGAATCACGGAACCGTCAGCCGCCTTGCGCACGACCGGGGCAACACTGGTGATGTCATTCGTAGTCATAATCGCGCTCCCGCCTTATGCATTCAATCCGACAAATGTGGTCTGGTTGAGCTTGTCCACGTCATCCTTCGGTTCACCGTCGGTCTTACCCGGCAATGGCGTCTGCTTGCCCTTGGTGCCCACCGGTCGGGCGTTGAAGCCCTTGCCGAAGTGCGCCTCGAGGCGGGACTGCACAACCATCAGAATGGAGGTGATCAGCAGGTACCAGAAGCAGGCCACGAGAAGCAGCGGAATCGGCTTGTAGATACGGTTGGCGATGGCGTTGGTGGCGAACTGCAGTTCGAGGGTGAACGGCACGGCGGTGACCAGCGAGGTGGTCTTCAGCATGCCGATGGTCTCGTTGCCGGTGGGCGGGATGATGATGCGCATGGCCTGCGGCAGCACGATGCGGCGCATGATGAGCGTGCGGTTCATGCCCAATGCCTTGGCCGCCTCGGTCTGGCCGGGGTCCACGGCTTCAAGGCCGGCACGCACGATTTCGGACAGGTAGGCGGCCTCGTTCAGGGCCAGACCAATCCATGCGGCGTTGAATGCGGTGACCACCACGTTGGAGTCGATGCTCCAGAACTCCACCGAGATGAACGGAATGCCGAGGCTGATCTTGGGAATCAGCACGGCGAACAGACCCCAGAAAATGAGCTGCGTGTACACAGGCGTGCCGCGGAAGAACCAGATGAAGAACCAGCTGACGCCGCGCAGCACCGGATTGATGGATTTGCGCATGATGGCAAGAATCACCGACAGGATGATCGCCACGACCATGGAGATCACGGTAAGCTCCAAGGTATAGCGAATGCCTTCAAGCACGTTCTCGTCGAACAGGTACTTCCAGACGGTGGGCCAATCCAGTCGCGGATTGGTAATCAAGCCTTGAATGAGCATCGCGGCGAGCAGTACCACGATCACTGCGGCCACAATCGGGCCGGGGCGCTTGACCGGCAACGCCTTGATGCGGTTGGGGATGTTCAGCCCCTCACCGTCGACTTCTTTCTTCGCCATAATCTGGTTCCTTGGATGTGTTAGGCAGCCTGAACTGCAAGTTGCAACTAGCGTTGAACCTTAGTGCACGAATGGGGCGACTGTGTTACAAACAGTGCGCCCCATTCGAATTTTCGCGACAGCTTGTCGACTATTCGACGGCCGGGTTGATTTCGGCCTTGTCCAGTGCGCCGGATTCGACGCCCCAGTGCTGGAGAATCTTAGTGTAGGTGCCGTCGTCCATGAGCTTTTGCATGGCCTTCTGCACGGCTTCGGTGGTCTGGGAATCGCCCTTCTTGATGGCGATGGCGTTCGGCACTTCATCGAAGTCCTTGCCGAGCTGTTCCAGCTGACCATCGGTCTGGGCGATGGCGTAGCCGACAACCGGGGAATCGGCGAAGAAGACGTCGGCCTTGCCGGTCACCACAGCGGTGGTGGCGTCGGTCTGCTGCTTGGAGGACTGGATGGTGATGTCTTTCTTGCCGTCCGCCTTGCACTGCTTGGCGGTCTTGTTGATGGCCTCTTCCTCGACGGTGCCGGTCTCGACGGCAACGTTCAGACCGCACAGGTCGTTCTCATCGACGTTCTTGGGGTTGCCTGTGGCCACTGCATAGCCCATGCCTGCGGTGAAGTAGGAGACGAAGTCGACGGATTCCATGCGCTCCTTGGTGATGGTGAAGGCGGCGATGCCCAGATCGTACTTGGAGCCGATGGCCGGAATGATCGTATCGAAGTTGGAGGAGACGATTTCGGTCTCGAGACCGAAGATGTTGCCCATGGCGCGGGCGAGATCCATGTCGTAGCCGATCTGGGTCTTGCCGTCGGCGTCGAGGAATTCGGCCGGGGCGTAGGAGGGGTTGGTGCCGATGGTGAGCTTGCCGTCCTTGGTCACGGATTCAGGCAGCAGTGCGGCGATGGTGTCATCCTTCTCCACGGAGCTGACATCGTAGCTGGTGATGGTGGCGGCATCGGAGCCCTTGGCGGAATCCGTACCGGCATCGGCCTTGTCGGAGGTGCCGCAAGCGGCGGTGGCGAACAGCATGGCCGAGCTCAGTGCAATGGCCATAATGGACTTCAGTTTGGTGGACTGCATAATCGTTTCTTCTTCTCTCTTACGCCGCTTCAACGGCAACGATCAACGGTTAAGCATATTTATACACTACAGTGCATACATATACAAAAAGACTCCCGCCGCAGGGCAACGGGAGTCTTCATAGTAACCGAAACTACTCGACGGACGGGTTGATCTCGGCCTTGTCGACGGCGCCGGAAGAGACGCCCCACGTGTCGAGGATCTTCTTGTACGTGCCATCATCCATCAGCTTCTGGATGGCCTTCTGTACGGCCTCGGCGGTCTTGGAATCGCCCTTCTTGACGGCCACGGCCTCAGGGGTCACACCAACGTCCTCGCCGAGGGCCTCGAGCGTATCACCGGTCTGCTTGATGGCGTAGCCGGCAACCGGCGTATCGGCGTAGAAGATATCAGCCTTACCGGAAGCCACGGCGGTAGTCACATCGGTCTGCAGCTTGGAGGACTGGATGTCGATGGCATCCTTGCCGTCCGCCTTGCACTGCTCGTTGGCCTTGTTGACTTCCTCTTCCTGGGTGGTACCGGTCTGCACAGCCACCTTCACGCCGCACAGGTTCGAGGAGTCGACCTTGTTCGGGTTGCCCTTCTGCACCACGAACGTGGAACCGGCCTTGAAGTAGGTGACGAAGTCGACGGCCTCCATGCGTTCCTTGGTCACGGTGAAGGAGGAGATGCCGATGTCGTACTTGGAGCCGACGGACGGGATAATCGAATCGAACGTGGAGGAGACGGTGTTTTCCTTCAGTCCGAACACTGCGGCCAGCGCCTTGGACAGGTCGACGTCGAAGCCGACCGGGGTCTTGCCGTCCTCGGCCAGGAACTCGGCCGGGGCATAGGAAGTATCGGCGCCGACGGTCAGCGTGCCGTCGCCGGCCACGGAATCGGGCAGCAGTGCGGCGATCTCGTCGTCCTTCTGGATGCTGCTGGTGTCGAAGCCTTGAATCGAAGTGCTGGACGAGTCCTTGGATGAATCGCCGCTCTTGGATGCGGTGTCGGTGCCGTCAGTCGTGCCACAGGCCGCCACGGCGATCAGCATGGCCGCGCTCAGGGCGGCGGCCGCAGCGGATTGTATTCCCTTGCTTAGAGACATTGGATTTCCTCTCTCCGGATAGTCAGCTGGGCGGGTATGTTTCCCAGATGGTTCCAGAGCGTAGGAGTGCAATGCTACGGAAGCGTTAATCGTGGGCGAAATGGCCCACAACGTGGACATCCTACTCTTGGCTCCCCTCCGGAGGGGAGCCAAGGGTAGGGACTAGTGGCGCATGTTGGCGTAGCGCATGGCGCGTAGGGCTTCGCGCTTGTCCTGCTCTTCGCGCAGGGCCTGGCGCTTGTCGAATTCCTTCTTGCCTCGGGCCAGTGCGATCTCCGCCTTGACGCGACCGTCCTTGAAGTACAGGCTCAGCGGCACAATCGTGTATCCCTTGGCCTCGATGCCGCGGGCGAGCTTGGTGATCTGCAGTCGGTGCAGCAGCAGCTTGCGCTTGCGCTTGGGCGCATGGTTGTTCCATGTGCCGTTCAGGTATTCGGGGATGTTCGCGCCCTCCAGCCACATCTCGCCACGGCGGTCGATGGAGATGAACGCCTCGGACAGCGATGCGCGGCCTTCGCGCAACGACTTGACCTCGGTGCCGGTCAGGGCCAGCCCTGCCTCGTACTTGTCTTCGATGGCATAGTCATGCCGGGCCTTCTTGTTCTGGGCGATGAGTTTCTCACCGGTTTCCTTGGGCATGTCTCCTCCTTTCGTGGGCAATAACTCGTGAGTAGCAACTCGTGGGTAGCAACTCGTGGGTAGCAACGCAACATCCGACGATATCACGGACCGGCCTCGAATACGAAAAAGGGTTCCTCTTCAAGAGGAACCCTTCAACCGTATATATCGGCCGAACCAACCGATCAGTGGACGAACCAGTACTGACCCAAATTGGTCAAGGTGCGGTAGTGCATGATCCACGGACCACCCCAGTTCATTTCAGAAATCTGGAATGTGCCGTCGCCATACACGGCTTCGACCACGGCAACATGGCCATAGGTACCATCGGCACCGTCCTGACCAGGCAAGAAGGAGAGCGCCGCACCGACCTGAGGGTTGTGGTCCACGCGCAAGCCGTACGAGGGGGCGCTGCGCCACCAGTAACCGCCATTGCCGAGATAGGACGGCGTGCCAATGCCCATCTGCTTACGGCGTTCATACGCCCAATACGTGCACTGGCCGGTGGCATAGGCGTTGCCGTAATCACCGTTCGATGTACCTTGGCCGCTGCTGTTGCCGCCACCGCTGGGAACCGTCGGGGTGGGGGCCGGCGTCGGTGTGGGAGTGGGAGTAGGAGTCACCGGAGTGGTCGGCGTACCGCCCTGGTTACCGGTGTCCACCCGGTTGGCGGCGTCCTGCTGCTCCTTCTGGTACTGACGATTGTAGGAATCGACCTGGGAAGCGATCAGTACGGTCTGGGCCGCCTGCTTGGCGGATTGGGAATCCAGACTGTCGATCATGGAAGACAGTTCGTCACGCCTTGCTTCGCCTTCCTGGCGCAGCTTATCCAAAGCGTCACGTTCGCTTTGCGCGGTTTCGGCGGCGGTCTGTGCGGAAGCGGCCTTCTCATCGGACTGGGTCTTGAGCACAGCGATCTGCTTTTCGATGGCCGCCAAGCGCTCGCCACGATTCTTCGACGTGCTCAGTGAGGTCGCGGCGGAGGAAGCCGCATTCGCCTCGTTGCGGGACAACGCGTCCCGGGACTGCATGGAATTGACGAAGTCCTGTGTGCTGGTGGCACCCGTCACCACGCTCATCACGTCGGAAGCATTCGAGCCGTGCATCTCGTCACGGGCCAGCTGGGCCACGGCGGCGTGCGCGTCATCGTAGTCCTTGCCGGTCTGCTTGATCTGCTCCTCAAGCGTCTCCTTGTCTTTCTGCGCGGCGGAAAGACGTCCGGATGCGGCATCGGCCTCGTCCTGAGCGGTGGCGGCATCCTCGTTGGCCTGTGTGACCTTGGCCTGCGCGGCGACAATCTTGTTGTTGGTCAGATCGTCCAGCTCAAGTACCTTATTCGCCAGGTCCTGGCTGGCACCGGCCAGCTGCTGCTTGAGTTCGGCCTCGCGCTGTACCGACGCGGCGTGCTGGTTCTGCGCATTGATCAGGTCGGAATAGGTGTCTGCCTGGGCAGGCTGTGCCGAGCTGAACGCCAGACCTCCCACACAGGCTGCGGCGGCCACCAGTGCCGCCAGTGCGGGCTTGATCACACGTACGTTCGTCATATGTGAATAGTCCTTTCGCTCACTTAAGCCAATACCATAACATGCGAACCTGAGAGGCTTGCACACGATGTCATCACATTTCTCGCGGGTAAGCCGGTCGCGTTACGCCCTCAAATAACGCCGCAACGAGATGGTTGAAGCGATGACGGACAGCAGTATCGCGCCCACAACCAGGAACGGCGATATCACCAGTACCGTGAGCTGATTCACATAAGGAATCCAGGTAACGGATTTCGCCAGCCAGCCGGTGACGAACACGTTGACGATAGCCGAAAGCATCAGGCACGAGAGCACCGAGCCGATCAGCGAGGCGATGGTGCCCTCCAGAATGAACGGCAGACGAATCGTCCAGTTCGAGGCACCCACGTACCTCATGATTTCGGTTTCGGTTCGTCTGGATGCGGCGGACATACGAATGGTGGTTCCGGTCAGCAGGATGGCGACCACCACCATCACGCCGGCGAGCACGGCCGTAACCGCCGTGGCTCGGTTGAGCACGGCGAACACCGGGTCGAAGATCTGGCGCTGGTCGGTGACGTCCTCCACACCCTCCTTGCCGGAGAGCACTTCGGAGACCACCTGATATTTGGTGGGGTCCTTGAGCTTGAGCCAGAGGGAGTCCTGCATATCGTCCGCGGTCAGCGTACGGCCTTGGAATTCACCGTTCGGGTACTGCTTGGTGAAGGTGTTGTCGTAGAAATCCTGCTTGCTGACATAGTCGATGTTGGAGACCACGTCGTTGAGTTCATCGCGAATGGTTTTCTGCAGTGCCGTGATCTCATTGGCTGAGGGCGATTTGCCGGAAGCACAGTTCGCGGACTGGCTGGTGCCGTCGGGACATAGCCACACCACGACCTCGACCTTGTCGTACCAGTCGCCCTTGGCTTTGGTGATCTGCGCCTGAGTAAGCACCGAAGCGCCGATGAACAGGAATGAGATGAAGGTGACCAGCGTCAGCGACAGCAGCATCGACAGGTTACGGGTGAGGTTGGCCCACGTTTCGGACAGAATGAATCGTGCTCGCATGATGATCCCCCTTACTCCTTCGCGCCCTCAGCGGGTTGATCGTCGGATGTTTGGTCTGCGGCGGACTGCTCGTCGGCGGACTGCTCGTTGGCCGGCGGTGCGGGTGGTTCCGGCGGTGCGGGCGGCTCCGGCGGGGCCGGCGGCTCGGCGGCGGATGACACGGACGTATCGGCAACCGCGGCGGTCGCGGCGGACTCGTCCTTGAACGGGTCGAACGCCTGGGTGCTTTCCAGGGCGGCGGCCTGCTCATCCAACGAAATGCCCTTGCCCCAGGTCAGCGTGTCTTCCAGCGGCGCAAACGTCTCGCCATAGCGGCCGGTGCGGCCGGAATGCACGGAATTGGCCAAACGGGCGATGCCTTCAGACGGCTCGTCACTGCCCTCGATGGCCTTGGTCGCCGCCGCCAGCACATGATGGGCGGTGTCGGACTTGGATTCGACTTCGGCATCCGGGAAGAACAGGGCGGAATCGTAGGAGCCATGAGCCTCGTCACGCACGATCTTGCCGTTGTGCAGTTCGACCACGCGCTTGCGCATCGAGTTGACGATCTCTTCGTTATGCGTGGCCATGACGATGGTGGTGCCGGTGCGGTTGATGGCGTCCAGCACTTCCATGATGCCCAGCGAAGTGGTCGGGTCGAGGTTGCCGGTGGGCTCGTCGGCCAGCAGAATCTGCGGGTGATTCACGTAGGCGCGGGCGATGGCCACACGCTGCTGCTCGCCACCGGAGAGCTCATGCGGATAGTTCTTTTCCTTGCCGGTGAGTCCCACGGTATTCAGCACCTTGGGCACCAACGATTTGATGGTGGACCGCCGCGTGCCGATCACCTCAAGGGCGAACGCCACGTTCTCCCATACGGTTTTGTTATTGAGCAGCTTGTAATCCTGGAACACGAAGCCCAGCGAACGGCGGTACTGCGGCACTTGACGGTTGGTGATGCGCCGCAGATCGTTGCCGGCCACGCGAATCTCGCCGCTGGTGGCCTCCTCCTCGCGCAACAGCAGGCTCAAGAGCGTGGTCTTGCCGGAGCCGGACGCACCCACAAGGAACACGAAATCACCGCGTTCGATATCGAGGTTGATGTCGTCAAGCGCCGGTCGGGTGCCTTTGGGATAGATCTTGGACACATTGTCCAGTGAGATCAGTGCCATAATGCTGTTTACTCCTCGGTTTCGGCGGCGCGGCGCTGTTCATGGCGCCAGCGGATGCCGGCCTCGATGAACGCGTTGATGTCGCCGTCGAACACGGCCTGAGTCTGGCTGGTTTCGTAGCCGGTGCGCAGGTCCTTGACCATCTGGTAGGGGTGCAGCACGTAGGAGCGCATCTGATCGCCCCAGCTGGCCTTGATGTCGCCGGCGAGCTCCTTCTTCTTCTTGGCCTCCTCCTCGTGGCGCAGCACGAGCAGTCGGGACTGGAGCACGGCCATGGCGGAGGCACGGTTCTGAATCTGCGAACGCTCATCCTGCATGGTCACCACGATGCCGGTGGGAAGGTGGGTGATGCGCACGGCCGAGTACGTGGTGTTCACGCCCTGGCCGCCGGGGCCGGAGGAACAGTAGGTGTCCACGCGGATGTCCGTATCCGGAATGTCGATATGGTCGGTGGCCTCGACCAGCGGCACCACTTCCACGGCGGCGAAGCTGGTCTGGCGGCGGCCCTGGTTGTCGAACGGGGAGATACGTACCAGACGGTGGGTGCCGCCCTCCACGGACAGACGGCCGTAAGCGTAGGGGGCGTCCACCTGGAAGGTGGCGGACTTGATGCCGGCCTCTTCGGCGTAGGAGGTGTCCATGACCTTGGCCTTGAAGCCGTTACGCTCGCAGTAGCGCAGGTACATGCGCAACAGCATCTGCGCGAAGTCGGCCGCGTCGACGCCGCCGGCACCGGAGCGGATGGTCACCACGGCGGAACGTTCGTCGTATTCGCCATCGAGCAGGGTCTGGATCTCCATCTGGTCGAGATCCTTCTGAATCTCGCCGATTTCGCCTTGCGCCTCGTCCAGAGAGTCCTGGTCGCCCTCCTCGTGGCCGAGTTCAACGAGCGTTTCCACATCGTCGATGCGCTGGGAGGCGGAGTTCAGACGCTTCAGCTGCGATTCCGCGGCGGACAGCCGGCTGGTGATCTTCTGGGCGTTTTCCGGATCATCCCACAGGCCCGGGGCCGCGGCCTGCGTTTCGAGATCCTTGATATCGGCCTTGAGCCGGTCAACGTCCAGCGCCTTGGCGATGGATTCGTATTTGGCGCGGGCTTCGCCGATCGCCTGGGTAAAGTCAAATTCTGCCATCGTGGTTTACCTTACTGTTGATTCTTTGAGATTCTTTGGGAAGTCACGTCCTTGTTGACAGCCTTCGCACATTCCTCTGGCGTTGGCGGGCATTGCCGCGCCACACACGCATCCGCCTGCAATCCATGCTGCCAGAAGGTTCCGGGCCTGCCTTGCCGATAGCCGGCCGGGCGACCTCACAAATCCCTCGCATCAGACGTGTTCAACTGCGGGCACGAATATGCGAAGGCAACGTCAAAGCCCCGCGTAAATCGCCGGGATGATCAGGGAGCCGAGCATGGCCACAGCTATGACGACACACACCACACGCACGATGGTGCGGCGGCGGTTCTCACGCTGCTGTCGGCCGTCCTGATAGTTACTCACGAGACTAATAGTGTACTCACCGCTTACGACCGCAGGACTTGCCGCCGACGCCAGCCCTGCCGGCGGGCCCCCACGGCCCTTTCCTTTGCGCTTTCAGCGCCGCCAGATGGTGTTTCATGGCCACCAGCATGATGTGCGAATCCTCAAGGCCCAAGTGGCGTTCGTTGTGGGCGGAATCAAGCGCGCCCTGACGTTTGGCGTAGGCGTCGAGCGTGTTGTCTCCGTAAGGATGCTCGTTGGTGGGTACCGCGCCGGGGTCCCACTGCCGGCTCATCGGCAGGGTATCGATGATGGTGATGCGCCCGGCACGGTAGCTTTCCGCGTATCCGGCGACGTTCAGCATGAACCAGCTATGTTCGAAGGTGGCGTTATGCGCCACGTACGGCTGCTGGGTAAGCCGCGCGAGCAGGCCGGCCTGGGCTTGGGGCCATTCGTCGAAGAGTCGGTACCCGGCCTCGCTGCTGCGGCCGCGTACATCGATGCCGGTGAGTTTGGCGATGAGGGCGTTGCCGAGCGCCGCGTTTTCCGGCGGCACGCCAAAAGCGAGACGGGACTGGCCGTAGGCGTCGCCGGCGGCGTAATAGCCCTGCTCATAGGCGTATGTCTCAGGTTCGCCGGCCGGGCGCGGACTGGCCATGTTCATGAACTCGAAGCCGACGTCGATGATGTAGTCACGCGCCGGATCGATGCCGGTGGTTTCGATGTCGATGCCCATCACCGCGTCCACGTCGCGGCCGGGCAGATAGGCGTCGCGCCAGTCGGGCTTGGGATGGTGGCCGGTAGCGTTGCCAGACGAGGCGGCACCACCCGGCAGAGCGGCACCACCCGGCGAAGTCGCGCCGGAGAGATTGGCGCGGGCCATCGCCGCATCGCCCGCCCGCTTCTGGAAGCGCTGGGCCTTACGCCGTTCGGCGCGTGCGTCAAGAATCGCTGCCGTACGATCTTGGACATCGTCCAAGGCGACTGTTGTGGGGAACTTGACATCGCTGTTTTCGGCGGCAGTGTTTCCGGCAGATGTGCCACCGGCTTCGCCGCTCAGATCCAGCATGCCTTGGTCATCGTTCGACGGGCCGCTGCCGGAGTACGGCTTGAGCACGGCAATGGTGGCCCTCCCCCGCCGTTCGCGACTGACCGCCCATAGGTGTTGCTGTTCGCCCAGATGCAACAGCGTGTTGATGTTGTCGTTGAGCCGACGATTGGCGTAGGCGAGCGCGCGAGGCAGACGATAGGAGCCGATGAACCTGTCGAAATCGGTCATGAATGCGCTGTTGCATTGGGCGATGATCGATTCCAGACGCTCGCGTGTGGCGTAGTCGGCCTTCAATGCGTCGTGGATGGACTGTGGGGTGGATTCCGGTATTGTGCCGACGCCATGCGCCAGGTCCAGAGAACGCACCCAGTCCCAGTCGATGGTGGTGCCATCGGCGTCCTTGGGCATGGACGCCGCCCATTGGGGAATGTCTCCCTTGGCGGCGTCGAACCATGCACGGTCGGTCATAGTGCGAAACCGAGCTCTTCAGCGGCCTCGGTGGGCACCGGGTCTTCGCACCAGTAGTCCTCGAGGTTCTCGTTGGTGGTCAGCGAACGGATTTCGGCGCGATCGATATACAACTCGCCGCTCAAATGATCGGTTTCGTGCTGGAAGATGCGTGCGGGCCAGCCGTGCAGCGGCTCGCTGTGGTGTTTGCCGTCTTCATCATCCCATTCGGCGGTGATGTCGAGCCAACGCTTGCGCACAGCTTGGTATCCGTCGAAGCTCAGGCAGCCCTCGTAGAACGAGGCGGTTTTGTCGCTGGTGGGTTTGTAGCTCGGGTTGATGATCACGTGGAAGGGGAATTCCGCGATTTCGCGCGGATCATCCTCGTCGTCGCGCACGTGGTCTTCGACCACGGCGAGCGCGAGCCCCAAGCCGATCTGGGTGGCGGCGAGCCCCACGCCGGGTGCCTCCAGCATGGTGGTGTGCATCGTATCGATGAGTTTGGCGAGCGTACGCTTGGAAAGCTGGCCATTATAGGCCACTGTCCGTTGGCGCAACACCGGTTCGCCGGCCTGCACGATGGGCAGGAGCTTCTCCTTGCCGCCGGTTTTGATGAGTTGTTCGACATCACGGTTGAGTTCGAGGTCGACTTTGGCGTTCTTTCCAAACATTGTTTTTTTCCTTAGGGAAGGGTGCTACAGCGCGAGTTCTTCGGCGACGATCTTGGCGAGGCGGGTGCAGACTTCGTCGGCGTAGGCTTGGGTGGCGGCCTCGGCCATCACGCGCACGAGCGGTTCGGTGCCGGAGGGGCGCAGCAGCACACGGCCGGTGTCTCCCAGCAGTTCCTCCTCACGGGCCACGGCATCCTGGATGCGCTTGTTGGTGGAGGCGGCCTTCTTGTCCACGTTCGGCACGTTGATGAGGGTCTGCGGCAGCTGCGGGAAGTCGGCGGCGAGCTCCTTCAGGCTCTTGCCGGACTTGACGACCTCGTTGCACAGGGTTAGTGCGGTCAGGGTGCCGTCGCCGGTGGTGGCGAATTCGCGGTTGATCACGTGGCCGGACTGCTCGCCGCCGAGCGAGTAATCGCCCTTGAGCATTTCCTCAAGCACGTAACGATCGCCCACGGCGGTTTCCACGGTCTTGATGCCCATATCTTTCAGGGCGAGCTTCAGACCGAGGTTGCTCATCACGGTGACCACGAGGGTGTCGTGGTTGAGCTTGCCTTCGCGCTGCTTGGCGCGGGCCAGAATGCCCATGATCTGGTCGCCGTTGATCATGTTGCCGTCTTCGTCCACGGCGAGACAACGGTCGGCGTCGCCGTCGAAGGCCACGCCCATCACGGCATCGGTGGCCTTGACCATGGCCTGCAGCTGCTCGGGGTGGGTGGAACCGGCGTTCTTGTTGATGTTGTAGCCGTCCGGCGAGGCGTTGATCACGATTACATCCGCACCGGCACGGCGCAGGGCTTCGGGAGCCACCACGGAGGTGGCGCCGTTGGCGCAGTCGGCCACGATCTTCAGTCCCTTGAGCGGCTTGGGCTGGGTTTTGTCATCGTTCAGCGGAGCGATGGTGGCCACCAGATGATCGATGTACAGGTTGGTGGCGGTGGTCTGGTCGTGGCTCACGCGGCCCACGCCGGCACCGGTCGGGCGGTCCCAGTCCTGGCCGAGCACGGCCTCGATGTCGTCTTCCTTCTGGTCGGGCAGCTTGAAGCCGCCGCGTGCGAAGAACTTGATGCCGTTGTCGGGCATCGGGTTGTGGGAGGCGGAAATCACGGCACCCATCTCAACGTTGAGCACGCTGGTCAGGAACGCGATGCCCGGGGTCGGGATGATGCCTGCGTCGATCACGTCGAAGCCGCCGGCGGCCATGCCCGCGGACAGGGCGGAAGCCAGAAAATCGCCGGACACACGGGTGTCACGACCCACGAGCGCGCGGCGGCGCCCCTCAGGCTGATCGTCTTGGGTGCCGGCGTCGCCGAGCACACGCACGGCGGCGTCGCCCAGGTCGAGCGCCAGTCGTGCAGTCAAATCCCTATTGGCCAGTCCTCGAACACCATCGGTTCCAAACATCTTCGGCATATGAAGTTCCACTCCTTGTATCGCGTTACCCGCACCATCGTAGTCGTTGTGCTCCACCCTAGGACCCGACTCGGCAAAAAACCGCCACGGAATCTGCTCTAGGACCGGAAATCAGCATTCAACAGCCGCAATGGCATCACCCACAAACCCGTATGGATAACGAATTGGAGTGCCTGCTGGGCATACTGCACACGGTATTCGGGCAGAGCACGCTTCACCGTGACCAATCGACGCAGCCGTTTGGGCACCGTCATATCCCGACGTTTGCTCATCAGAATCATAAGGGCCCGGTATTCGTTGGGATAGTCATACACGCTCGGTGGCACTTGCGGCTGGCGGCCGGTGATGTCAATGCCTGCCGCAGTGATGATCCGCTCGAACAGGTCGCCCTCGATAATGGCGCGTATGGCCTTGCCGACCTTGAGACGGTAACGCTTGATCACAGCGGTTTCTGCAGGGGTCGGGTAGTTGAGCATCACAAAATCCTGATGCGGGCACAGATTGCCTTGCTTGACCAGCTCGGGAATGGCGATCTCCTCGTCAATCTCGTCGCACAGCGAAATGTACCGCTCCCATTCCGCCGGTTTCGCGCCATACGGCGGCGTGGCGGTCAACGCGATGATCATAACGTTGTTCGCGGTACGTGGGTCAGTGCGCAGGGCTTGTACGAACGCTTCCAGAACTTTTTGCCACTCGCGGCGCAGATGGTGGGCCTCGTCTAAGCAAATCGTGCGGATTCCGGAGTGGCTGATGGCGTTTACCAAATCGGCGAGGGCTTTCCGCCGTGCGGGCTCGGGCTGCTGCGAGGATTCGGGCTCCGTTCCATTGACCGCCGCATGCAATGCCTGATAGGTCACCGAGGTCAGTGTTTTCAGATGGTGCAGGTCTGAGGAAGTTGGGATGGATGCCGTATCGTTCGTCTGGAAATCGGTATTGAACCGATCAATCCATTGGTCGGCAATGGCAATGGTGGGCGACAGTACGAGTGCGGCCTCACCCCGTCTACGAATCAGTTCGAGGCCAAGAATGGTTTTGCCGCTGCCCGGGGGGGCGCGACGATATGCACGTGGCCGTCGGCGAAATATTGGTCGGCATAGTCCAGAATGCGTTGCTGGTAGTCGCGAAATTCGCCGTTGAATCGTACTGCGCGCCATTGGCTGTTCATATCATTCCTTCACGCTGCGGTTGGCGGCCATGCTGTATGCTTCACTGCATCAGTGTAAGGCACGAATCAATAGGTTTTGAGTCCCAGATTGATGGTGAGAATGATGCCGGCGATTACGGCGGCGGCGCGCATGATGTTTGCGGGAATCTTGCGGGTGATGGGCGGGGCGATGTACCCGCCGATGAAGCATCCGATGCACAGCATGATGGCGGCCGGCCAATCGACCGCGCCTTGGATGATGAATACCACTGAGGCGCTGATGTTCGCGCCTGTGCCGATCAGGGTTTTCAATGCATTGATCTTGTGGAATGGGCCGATTTTGGCGGCATCAAGCACGGCGAGAGCCAAGGTACCGGCGCCCGCGCCGAAGTAGCCGGAGTAGATGGCGACCGCCGCTACGCCCAGCCATACCCACCAGGAATCCTGGCTCATGGGCTGCACGAGTTGTTCCGGCGGGCGGTGAGGTGCGGTAGGGGTGGTTGCACGCTTGGCGGCATCAGTGGCCTCAGTGGCTTCGATGTGCTTAAGTTGCGCGGTGGCATCCGCGGCGGCTTGCTTGGCCTGCATGCGGCCGCGCGGATTGATGGCGATGATCAGCGAGCTCAGCAAAATCAGCACTGGTGCGGCAAATTCAAAGACACTCGGGTCGAGTTTGAGCAACAGAAACGCACCGGCCACCCCGCCGAATGCGCCGATGACCACATACGTAATGGAGCGTACCGCTTGGCCTTTGAGTTCTTTGCGCGCACCCATCACGCCACCGATGCCCGTGCCGACCACGCCGACGGTGTTAGAAGCGTTTGCCAATACAGGCGGAATGCCGAACGCGAGCAAGGCCGGGTATGAGACCAGTGACGATGCGCCTACCGCATAGCCCACGAATCCTGCGCCGATTCCGGCCAACAGAATCAGCAGTAATGAAGTTATGGAAAAGCCCGCAATCATTCCCCGTATCCTTGTCGCTCATCGACCGGCACATTGCCGGCCTTGAGCGAGAATACGCTGTTGAGGATTGGTTGCGGGTTTTATGTTGGAATGTGGACGTAGCTTCTCGCGGAAGCGACTCCCCTCAGTCGCCTGAGGCGACAGCTCCCCTCGCGCCCGAGGGGAGCCAGAAGGAAATCAGAGCGCTTCGTTGTATTCGCGAACCTTGAGGGTGCGGTGGGAGGATGCCACGTTTTCGACGATCAGACGCTTCAGGGCATTGTCGGCGGCAATGTGCTCGTCCAGCCAGGCGTCACCGAGCTTGACCAGCGTGGCGGGATCGGCGTAGCCCGGGTACAGGCCGTTGAGCAGGGCGTCGGCCATGTGGTAGGTCTTGTTGGCCCAGACCCAGTCTACAGTCTCGAAGTACTTGGCGGCGAACGGCTCGGCCAGATCGGAGCGCGGGGTGGCGGAGAAGCCACGGGCCACGGCCTCGAGCTGGGAGTTGGTCAGCTCGTCGTTGTGGAGCGCCTGATCCCAAGCCCATTCCTTGGCCTCAGCGGTGGCCATGGAGGCACGGGCGCCGTAGGCGAACTCGCGGTTTTCCGTGGTCTCCTTCTTGGCGAGCTGCGCGTCCACGTCGTCGTTGGTCATCTCGTTGACGGAGGTGAGCGCTTGGACGATGGTCCACGTGAAGTTGTTGTCGATTTCGAGGCCTTCAAGACGCACGGTGCCGTCCAGCAGACCGTGTGCGTTGGCGGCGAATGCGGCGTCGCCCTCCTCACCGTAGCCCAAGTAGGCGGTGACGAGCTGGAACTGGGTGTCCGAGCCGGCTTCGGCGGCGTTGGCCAGAGTCCACAGTTCGGCGGCCACGTGGCGCAGCACATCGTCGCGGCGGGCGGGCGCCACGTAGTGGTGGGCGGTGGTGCTCATGCAGGCCAGCGCGTAACGGAAGGTGGTGGATTCGGTTTCCGTGGCCAGAAGACGCAGGGTCATGTCCACGAAGCGTTCGGCCGGGAATTCGCCGTCACGGGTCATATCCCAGAAGGCGAGCCAGGTCACGGCGCGGGCCAGGGCATCATCGAAACGATGCAGGTTGGCTTCGGCGAATGCCTGGGATTCGGCGTCGAAACGAATCTTGGTGTAGGTCAGGTCATCGTCGTTGACCAGCACGAATGCCGGGCGCGGCTTGCCGGCTGCGGCCTCGACGATGGTGGTTTCGCCATCTACATCGAGTTCGAACTGCTCGGTGCGCACGATCTTGCCGGTTGCGGCGTCTTCGTTGTAGAAGCCGACGGCCAGGCGATGCGGGCGCAGCACCGGGTGTTCGGCCGGCGCGCTCTGGGTGAGCTTCAGTTCGGCGATGGTGCCGTCCGCGTTTACGGTCAGGCCAGTGGCGATCGTGTTGATGCCGGATTCCTCCAGCCACTTGGCGCTCCAGGCCTTGAGATCGCGGCCGGAGGTCTTTTCCAGTTCGCTCAGCAGGTCGGCCAGGGTGGCGTTGGAGTAGGCGTGACGGTTCAGGTAGTTGTGGATACCTTCGAAGAACTGCGTGCGGCCCACGTAGAATGCCAGCTGCTTCAGCACGGAGGCGCCCTTGGCGTAGGTGATGCCGTCAAAGTTGACGTAAGTGTCGTTGAGGTCGTTGATCGGCGCGACGATCGGGTGCGTGGTGGGCAGCTGATCCTGGCGCAGCGCCCAGCTCTTCTCGCCGGAGCAGAAAGTGGCCCAAGCGTCATGCCATTCGGTGGCTTCGGCAGTGGCCAGCGTGGAGGTGAATTCAGCGAAGGACTCGTTGAGCCACAGGTCGTTCCACCACTTCATGGTCACATAGTCGCCGAACCACATGTGCGCAAGCTCGTGCAGCACGGTCACCACGCGGCGCTCGGCCAGCGCGTCGGTCACCTTGGATTCGAACACGTAGGAGTCGCGGATGGTGACCATGCCGATGTTCTCCATGGCGCCCGCGTTGTATTCGGGCACGTAGATCTGGTCGAACTTGGCGTACGGGTAGGGCACGCCCCAGGTCTTGGCGTAGAACGCGAAGCCCTTCTTGGTGATGTCGAACAGGTAGTCGACGTCCTTCGCGAAGGCCTTGGCCAACGACTGTCGGCAGTACTGGGCCATTGGCACGGTACGGCCGTCTTCGTTCAGGTATTCGGTGTGCCATTCGGCGTACGGGCCGGCGCAGATGGCGGTCAGGTAGGAGCTCATCACCGGGGTCGGCTCGAAGTCCCACAGACGGGTGCTTTCGTTCGGCTTGTCGCCGAGGGTGCCGTCGAGGGTTTCGCGCGGATCGTCCTCGATGGTGGCAACCGGCATGTTGGAGGTGACGATCCAGCTGGCGGGAGCGAGCACCTTGAAGTCGAAGGTGGCCTTCAGGTCAGGCTGGTCGAACACGGCGTAGACGCGGCGAGCGTCCGGCACCTCGAACTGGGAGTACAGGTAGATGTTGCCATCGGACGGGTCGACCGAGCGGTGCAGGCCCTCGCCAGTGTTGGAGTAACGGCACCTGGCTTCGACGGTGACCTCGTTCTTCTCCTTGAGGTCGGTCAGTTCGATGCGGTTGTCTTGGAAGGCCACGGCCGGGTCCAGGGACTTGCCGTTGAGGTCGATGGAGGTCACTTCGTCGGCGATCAGGTCGAGGAAGGTCGACGAACCAGGCTTCGCGTTGAAGCAGATGAACGACTTGGAACCGAAGTTCTTCGCGCCGACCGTCAGGTCAAGGTCGACGTGATAGTGAATCGGCGCTTCGATAACGGCCTTACGTTCTTCGGCTTCAATACGAGTGAGATTAGAACCGGGCATGACTTCAATTACTCCTTACGGTCGTCCCTGGATAATCCGGACTACTTGGTTTCTACGGTTTCGACGTCCTGGGCGATGTCGGCCACGACGGGCACGATCATCGGCTTGCGGTGCAGCTGGCGCGCAACCCAGCTGCCGAGCGTGCGGCGCATGGTCTGCTGCAGCTTGTAGGTGTCGCGCGTGCCCTGCATCATCTGGTCGTTGAGCTGTTCGACGATCTGGTGACGAACCTTGTCGAACTCGCTTTCGTCCTCGGCCACGGCATTCAGGTAGATCTTCGGGCCGGTGACGACCTCGTGATTGTCGGTGTCGACCACCACGAACGCGGAGACGAAGCCCTCGGTGCCGAGAATGCGGCGCTTTTCCAGCTCGTCATCGGTCAGCTCGCCGACGGAATCGCCATCGACGTACACGTAACCACACGGCACGGAGCCGACGACCGCGGCCTTGCCGTGATACAGGTCGACCACGTCGCCGTCTTCGGCCAAGACCACGTTCTGCGGGTCCACGCCGGTCTTGACGGCGATCAGGCCGTTGGCCACCAGGTGACGGTTCTCGCCGTGGATCGGCATGGCGCACTTGGGCTTGACGATGTTGTACATGTACAGCAGCTCGCCCTCGTTGCAGTGGCCGGACACATGCACGGCGGCGTTGTCGCGGTTGACGACCTTGGCGCCGAGCTGCACGAGCTTGTTGATCACCTTGTAGACGCCGTGCTCATTGCCTGGAATCAGGGAGCTGGCGAGGATCACGGTGTCGAACTCGTTGATGTGGATGTCGCGGTGGTTGCCGTCGGCGATGCGGCCGAGTGCGGCCATCGGTTCGCCCTGGGAACCGGTGCACATGAAGACGAGCTTGTCGTCCTGAATGTCGTTGGCCTGCTTCAGGTCCACGACGGTGCCTTCGGGGATGTGCAGGTAGCCGAGGTCGGCGGCGATGGACATGTTGCGCACCATCGAACGGCCGACGAACACGACCTTGCGGCCGTACTTGTGGGCGGCGTCCACCACCTGCTGCACACGGTGCACGTGGGAGGAGAAGCTGGCGACGATGATTTTGCGGGTGGCCTGGGCGAACGCTTGGTCAAGGGCCGGGCCGATGGAGGTCTCGGGCTTGACGAAGCCGGGCACCTCGGCGTTGGTGGAGTCCATCATCAGCAGGTCCACGCCCTTTTCGCCGATCTTGCCGAATTCGACGAGGTCGGTGATGCGGTGGTCGAGCGGCAGCTGGTCGAGCTTGATATCGCCCGTGTCGATCAGGGAGCCGGCCGGGGTCTTGACATAGACGGCCAGGGCGTCCGGGATGGAGTGGGTGACGTTGACGAATTCGAGGTCGAAGGGACCCACCTTGAGCTTCTCACGGCCGGCAACCTCAACCTTGGTGGGGTTCTGGTGGTGTTCCTTGCACTTGGCGTCCACGAAGGCGAGGGTCAGCTTGGAGCCGATCAGCGGGATGTCCGGGCGCAGCTTGAGCAGGTAGGGCACGCCGCCGATGTGGTCCTCGTGGCCGTGGGTGAGCACCAGGGCGTCGACCTTGTCGAGACGGTTCTTGATGTAGCTGAAATCGGGCAGGATGAGATCCACGCCCGGCTGCTCCTCCTCGGGGAAGAGCACGCCGCAGTCGATGAGCAGCAGGTGACCGTTGTATTCGATCACGTTCATGTTGCGGCCGATTTCACCCAAGCCGCCGAGCGGCGTGATGCGCATGGAGCCCTTGCGGTACTTCGGCGGGGCGATCAGCACGGCATCCTGCTGGGGTGCGGTGGCCTGCCGGGTGGCGTTGATCTTACGGGACGGCGTACGGCTGTTGGATCCGTTGGCGTTGCGGCCGCGCGCGGAACCGCGACGGCGAGAATTCGTGTTCTTGCTTGTTTTCTTTTGTTCTTGTGCCATAACCTTTTTGGGATTTCTGTTGTGGTGCCTCTGCTCTGTCATGCAGGGGCGGCGGGCTGGCAACCCGTATGCAGCGTTTCGGGCTTACAGCAGTCCGGCAGCGCGCATGCCCTCTTCAGCCTTGTCAAGCTGAGTGGCGTCGGGACCGATGTTCGGCAGACGCATGGTGGTGGAGGGGATAACGCCCTTGACCTTGAGCGCAGCCTTGGCCATGACGGCCTGATAGCCGTCGCCATTCAACGCGTGGACAAGGGGGGCGAGCTGGTTGGCGAGGCGACGGGCGGTAGTGATATCGCCGCGATCGAATGCCTGGACAAGCTGCTGCATGGGGTTGGAGGCGACGTGGGCAATCACCGAAATGATGCCGACGGCACCGATGGAGAGGAACGGCAGGAACAGGCCGTCATCGCCGGAATACCAGGCGAGGCCGGTGCGCTGCTGCTTCTCCACTGCGGCTGCAAGATCGCCGGTGGCGTCCTTGACAGCCTTGACGTGTTCAAGTTCGGCCAGTCGGTCGTAGGTTCCGACCTTGACCTTCAAGCCGGTACGGCCGGGAACATCGTAGACGATGATCGGCTTTTCGGCGGATTCGTCGACGGCCTTGTAGTGGCCGACGATACCGTCCTGCGAGGGGCGGGAATAGTAAGGCATGACGACGAGCACCGCGTCGGCACCCGCTTCCTGAGTCTGTTCGACCATACGCACGGTGTGTGCGGTGTCGTTGGAGCCGGCGCCGGAAATCACCGGAACGTCGACGACCTCCTTGACGGCCCTGACCAGCTCGACCTTCTCATCCATATGGGTGACGGGCGATTCGCCGGTGGTGCCATTGACCACCAGACCATCCGCGCCATCGGCGACGAGGTATTTGGCGAGCTTCTGCGCGGCGGCGAAATCGACGCTGCCGTCGGATTTCATCGGGGTGACCATAGCCGGCAGAATGCGGCCGAAAGGTGCTGAATCAAGAAGGTGCATGTCATGCTCGCTCATAGTGTTTACCGTACTTCCCATTGTGGACTCTTATACTACGTACCTTGATTGTTGCTGAATGCGTGGCATTATGGCCGGAGCCGGTGGCAATGCCGTGATGCGCGTCCCGGCGCGCTTCCCTGCCTGAAATGCGGGGGCAACTACTGGTCGACTGCGGGTCGATTACAGGTCGAGGAAGTGGTCGAGGCCGATGGTCAGGCCAGCCGGAGCGTCGCCGGCGAGCTTGCGCACGGCAAGCAGGACGCCGGGCATGAAGCTGGTGCGGTCGAAGCTGTCGGCCCGAATGGTCAGCTGCTCGCCGGCGTTGCCGAAGAGCACTTCCTCGTGGGCGTTGAGGCCGCGCAGACGCACGGCGTGCACGTGGATGCCGTCGACCACCTGGCCGCGTGAGCCGCCATCGGTTTCGGTGGCGTCCGGCACGGGGGCGAGTCCTGCGGCCTTGCGCGCTTCGGCGATGCCGTGGGCGGTGTGGATGGCAGTGCCGGAGGGGGCGTCCACCTTGGTGGGGTGGTGCAGTTCGATGACTTCGGCGGATTCGAAGTATTTCGCGGCCTTGGTGGCAAAGTAGTCGGCCAGTACGGCGGAGATCGCGAAGTTAGGTGCGATGAAGACCTTCTGGGTTTCGGGCTTCGGACCGTTGGCGATGGCGGATTTGACCTGGGCGAGTTTCTCGTCGGTCCAGCCGGTGGTGCCGACCACCACGTCCACGCCTTGGCCGATCAGGGTCAGCACGTTGTTCAGGCTGACGGACGGCACGGTGAATTCGACGACCACATCGGTGTTGTCGGTGGTGATCTGGGTCAGGTCGTCGCCGGCATCCAATGCGAGCGCCAGCTGCGTATCCTCGGCGTTGTTCACCGCTTCGACCACGTGCGAGCCCATGCGGCCCTTTGCTCCGACCACCGAAACCTTGATCATGTCTTCTTCCCTGTCTACCCGTACCTGCCCGGCAATGTACCCGGGACGTTTTCCAATCGGCAATCAGCCTATCACCGCCAAGCCCTCACGCCAATACCCCGTCCACAGAATCAAGCTCCCTCTGACGAGCCGAACCGTGAAGTCGAGCTCCCTCTGATGAGCCGAACCGTGAAGAAAACGCCGGAGGCGTTTTTAGGTGAGGGCGAACGACAGTGAGCAATAATTCAGTTGGCTGAAAGCCATCATTAATTGCGTTCGAGCTGGACGCGAAGCGGACTGAGGGAGAGACCCCGGCGAAGCCGCCAACCATCCATCGGGCGTAGCCCGATCCCGTTTCACCCACGCCGCTTGGCCAAGGCCCATCCGGCCAACGCCAATGGCACGGACGCCAGCGTGAAGATGAATGGCAGCATCATGCCCACATGAGGGTTGGAGGCGTCAAGCACAATGCCGGCCACGGACGAGCCGATCGACGTGCCGACCGTGCCTGCGGTGGTTACCCAGCTCAGCCCTTCGGTCAGGGATTCCGCCGGCACCAGATCCTTGACGATGAGGTTGCCGGTGGCGAACGTCGGCGAGACGGTCAGGCCGGCGAGGATTTCGAAGACGCCCAGCAGGATGAGATTGTCCATTGACAGCCGGAAGAACACGTAGCCAACGGTCAGCAGCGACAGGAACATCACCATATGCGCCCAATGGGAGCCTTTGAGTTGGCAAGAGCCGAACACCAGCGCGCCGATGCACGAGCCGACCGCGAACATCGCCAATTGCAGACCGAGGAAGGGCTCAAGTCCCATGGATTTCATGGTGGCGGTAATGGACACGTCGAAGGACGTGAAGCTCATATTGAACACGATGAACACGGCGAGCAACGGCAGTACGCCGGCATAGAGCAATACACTCTTGGGCTTGGCACCGCTGCGTTTGAGTTGGCGCAGGGTCAGCTGGTCGGCATCTTCGCTTGCAGCGGGGCTGCCGTCATCGTGCGCGGCCACGCTGACCTGTTCCACGATGACCGGCGGCTGGGTGGATTTCAGCGAGAAGAATATGGTGCCGCCGATGCCGCATGCCACGGTGGGCACGAACAGTTGGGATACCGGATGCACGGAGGTGGCCAGCCAAGCCGCCAGAATCGGCCCCAGAATAAAGACGATCTCGTCAATGGCGGCTTCCATGGCGTAGGCCGTGTTGAGCAGCTGTTCGCCATCTTCCACACCGCGCAACGCATAGGACCAACGGGTTCGGACCAATGCGCCGAATGAGAACTGCGTCAGACCCATGATGATGGCCAGGGCGAACAGCAGCGGAATCGGCACGCGCACCAACGCCGCGAAGGCGAAGGCGAGCATGGCCACGATCTGCACGGCGAGCGCAAGCCGGCCCACGCGGGCTTGGCCGAAACGGTCGAAGGCGCGGGCGTAGAACGGGGTGACGCAGCTCATGGCCAGCACATAGGCGGCGCTCATGGTGCCGGCGATGGTCCAATTGTCGTAGAGATGGTTGAGCGCCAGAACGATGCCGAGACTCATCATGGAAATCGGCAATCGTGCCACCGCACCGGACAGGCAGAACGCCTTGGCTCCGGGCAGCATGAACAGGCGCTGATAGGGCGAGTGGGCAGCGGACGACTTCGAAACCGCGCGAGTCGTGGACACAATAACTCCTTACTGGTGCGTTGTCCGGCACGTGCGCCCGCCCACACGTGCCATCCGAGGGTAGCGGTTCCCCAGCAACGTCACGCGGTGCGTTTCAACCGCGGACCGGTACGTGGCCAGTCGTCCTCATCGTCGGAGATGCCTTGCGATGCATAAGGTCTCTCCACCGGTGAAGGCCGTCCGATGCTGTACAGGTCATGAGCCTTTGGGCTCAGTCGTTGTCAGATTGTTCGGGAATGCCGGAGCTCAACTCGGTAAGGATTTCCTGTTTGGTTTTCGCACGGGCGTGAAGCTCGCGCAAGCCCTCGTCGGGCTCACTGACATAGTAGAGAGTGGCGTCGATACTGTCCAATTCCACACCTTCGACCGCTGCCAGCAGCAGTCGGTACATGTCGAGCTGGGCAAGTTTGCGGGTGATGTCGTCTGGCTTGGTGGGCCGACGACCGGTTTTCCAGTCGACCACGGTAAAGCGTGCGGTGGTGCTGGACGGGTCAAGTCCACCGATGAATACCGCATCGAGTTTGCCATTGACTAGGCCCACGCCCGGCACGTCCACGACAATGGCACGCTCCGTCCACGCCGGGATGCGCTTGGCCCACGATGATTCGGCCAGTCTGCGCTGCCACGCCACCAGCTTGGACTCGGTGGCATTGTCGCTACTTATGGAAGTGGCGGAGGCGGCGGATACGGCGGATGCGGATTGTTGAGCCGTGGGCTGTGGGACAGCGGGCTGCCGTGTGGATGGCTTGCGGCATTGCCGCTCCCGTTCGGCCAAATCGGCCAACATGGCTTCCCGGGAAACGAATCCCGCATCCTGACCTGTATGCGGCATACTTGATTCGGCTTCATATGCCAGTACCGCTTCATCCGGCTTACCGGCATTGATGAATTGCTCAGCCCACGCATGGAACTGCGTGCCGGCTTCGGCCGCCGGAGACGATATTCGTGGAATCGGACGGATAATGCTACGCCAGTAGAGGCGCTCCTCCCGTTCGCTCATGCCACCTACGCGGGCTTGCAGGCTTGTCACGTTCTGACGTCCGACGGCCAGAATGCGTTGCGCCTTGGCTTTGACTGCCTCATCAAGCGACTGGCCGCTGGCGGCATCGGCCATCAAATCGGCGTCGTCCACCAGCAATTGCGCCCGTTGCAGCAGTGGACCGGCGTCTTGGTGCTGCTCAAGTGACGAGGAATCTGCGGCGATAACATCGATGCCACGTGACAGCTGTTCATGCACTGCGTCGCTGAGGGTAGCCGGCCACGGCAATCCGACAGCGGCATCCGTCTGCGTAATCGGCGTCTGCCATGCCTCCCCCACCACGGCGTCACCGTATGCCGCGGCATGCTCTCCGATAAAGAACCCTTCGGGAGTGGCAATCGCTTCGCCTTGCGCCGAGATCAGCATGGGCTTCCCGGCATTGGCGGCTTGCAGCCGTTCCACACAGTCCTGAGCCGATATCGCATGTTCACGGGCTTGGAGCGCGTCATGCACTTCAAGCCAGAAATTGGATGGCTGAGCGGCGCGAGAGCCTTTGGGCACCACTGACGGGTCCCGCCCGGATTCGCCCGTATAGGCGCAATAGGTCATCAGGGCATCTTCTCGCGCACGGGTAAGCGCCACATACATCAATCGACGTTCGTCGGCATGCAGCCGGCGCCCATATTCCTCCGCCTGCGTCAAATACCAGCCGGATGCATCCACTTCTTCCACGCCATCGCCGAATTCGCGCATGGAGCCGAACACTTCATCATCAATAAGCTCCACATCATCCAAAGCCGCCAACGATGCGATGGGGTCGGCTTCCACATCGGCATCATGGGGGAATCGCGGCAGAATGCCGGCATCGGCACGCATAGGCACGGGTACGGCGGTGGGGTTGGTGAGCCAGGAGTCGGCGGTCTCATGATATTCGGGTGCGGTCCAGTGACCTTGCTCGGTGCCTCCCGTATGGTGCTCGTCCAGCACGATCTTGAGATGGTCGCCCTGATTGCTGGGGAATCCGACGGCGGTAAGCCCCACTACCGCAACGGCATCCCATTCCAACCCTTTGGACTGGTGTACGGTCATCAGTTCCACATCCACCGGAGCGTCAGGGAGACTGGCGGCTTCATCCTCCACCGAAGCCAGATGATCCACCCATGTGATGAACCCATGCAACGAGGGAGTTTGCTCAGCGGCAATCTCTTGCGTGTACGTATCCACCAAATCCACAATCGCATCCATAGGCATATGCGCCAAAGCGGGATTGGCGCGGTGCTGCGGATTATGCAGCACACCGGCCAATACGGTGTCGATGTCAAGATCCAACGCTTCTATGCCGGCGCGAATCACGTCGCCCAGTGGCCGCCCGACGGCATCATGCACCTGACGGAGCATCACCGCGGCCCGGGTTATGGCGTTGCGCCCGTGTGCGCTCAACCGTTCAAGCAGTTTTACCAGGTCGCCGCGTAGCAATACGTCTGGCAGGAATACCGCATTGGCCACCTGATCGCGGTACTCACGCACCACAGCCGCCCATTCATTCGCTGGTGTATCCGGTTGGGCAAGGCCGGCCTGCACCAATGCTTGGAAGCGTTGTTCCGTGTTCTGTTCTTCAGCAAAACGGGCCAACATGGTCAAATCCGCTGCGGACATGGTGAATCGTGGCGTGGCCAGCAAGCGCATCAGCGATCCCGTATCGGTGTGGTCGGCGGCCACGTGCAGCAACGCCATCAGATCGCGGATTTCCGGACGTTCCAACAGCGCGGAATAGCCGACCACGAATGTGGTCAATCCGGCCTGTTCCAATGCCGCCTGATATTCGGGCATATGTGATTTGGACCGAAACAGCACGGCGACCGGCGCTTTCTGTTCGCCCGGCATCTGTTCCTGTTGTTCGGCTGCGGAACGGTGCCGTGCGATGGCCGTCTTGCAGAAACGCACTACGGCGTCGATCTCCTGCCCGGCCGTGGCGAAGCCCAGTACTCCCAATGTTCCTTCGGGGGCATCAGGCATGGGGTCGAGCGATGAGACATCGACCTCACGCATCAATGAGCTGGAAGGACGCGACGGATTGGAGCGCAACGGCAGCGTGAGATTATTGGCGGCTTCGAGCACTATACGGCTGTTTCGCCTGGTGACGGACAGCGGGAATGGCTTGTATCCGGCAGACAGGTGGAAATCTTGCTGGAACATACGGAATGCACCAGGGCTGGCACCACGCCATGCGTAAATCGACTGGAACGGATCACCCACCGCGTTGACGGCGGACCTCTGTGACGCATCCACGTGGAACAGTGCTGCCAGCAGAGCGGCTTGCGTGGTGGAGGTGTCCTGATATTCGTCGAGCAGCACGTGGCTGTACCTGCGGCGCGTACGCTCTCCGATGGAGGGGAAGCGCTCGATAAGCTGATACGCGGCAATGGTGAAGTCGGAGAATTCGGCCATATTGCGTTCCCGCTTGGCTTGGGCATAGGCCTCCACCAGCTGGAGCAGAATATCGCGTTTGCGTGTGGTCTCCAGCAGCGCACCGCAATGATAGGTGCAGCGGGCGTGCAAATGTTCGGCACGGTCATCGAGCTTGGCTTGCCAGCTGGCGTCGGTATCTTTCTTCAGTCGTTTGATCTTGGGGATTTTCGGCTCGTCCTCGGGCATGGGTTCGTCTGCAACGGCTTGTTGCAATCGATTGATGAATGCCGAATCCCATTGCCGTACTCGATTGATCGCATCATCGAAGCTGGTGCAGCCGGCACCGATCATGGCACTGCCAATGGCATCCGACAACGCCAGAACACGGTTCGCCAAACTGGAGAAGGCGCCAAAATCCTCACTGAACGCCAGATCCATGTGACTGTCGATGACTTCGGTGGCCAGTTGAAGCGCTCCGGCTGCGCTCAATGGTTGCGTGTTCTGATCGAATCCGACAAGCAGTCCATATTGGCGCACGATGGTTTGGAAGAAGGCGTCATACGTGAAAATGGCCGGCTTGAGGAATGCCCGATCAGACACCGTGGCGGTCGTAGAGCCCGCCATATCACCGGCCACTGCGGCGGAGACGCGTTCCAGCAGTTCGCCTGCGGCCTTGCGTGTGAAGGTCAGGCCCAGGATGCGTTCAGGTGCCACACCTCGATTGATAAGCGCGATGATGCGTTGGGTCATCGTAAAGGTTTTGCCGGAACCGGCACCGGCAACCACCAATACGTCAGCATCGACTGGCGCATCGATGATGGCGGCCTGTTCCGCACTGGGAGTGAACGTGCTCATGCTTGCCTCGTTTCGAAAATCGTGTCGATCTGGCCTGCACAGGCAGGGCAGACGTTCTTCATACGGCAGAATCCGATATGGGTGTCTTGCGGATGGGCCTCGATGATGGCTGATCTGCTGGCCGCCGCGGCATAGAATACGCGGGCGATCATGGTCAGCGACCATAACGTCTGCGTACCGGCGAGCGCGGCGAATTGCGCCCACGCTTCGGCACTCACACCTTCGGGAGGAGTAGCCGGATCTATGGCGGGTATGTCGAAGAAACGGTTGGGGTCTTTATACCAGTATCGGGGCGTGAACGGTTCGGCATTCAACGAGCCATCAGTGAACAGCGGCGGCTGGAAGGCACCTTCCGGAGCGTAGCTTCTGGCTGGTGCCGCATTCTGCCCGACATGGAATAGCACGCTTTGGCTGATATGCGGCATTGCGGCAAGTGCCTTGGCACCGCGCGGCCCGTCTTCGGGGAACACGAGGCCAAGCTGATAGCACACGAGCTGCAAATCATTGAAAATCTGTTTGACCGTGGGCGTTCTGCCTGTTTTGTAGTCAATGAGGCGAATGCATTCGCCGCCGTCTGCGAGTACGCGGGTTTCCATACGGTCGATGCGCCCGGACAGTCTCACGGTCAGATGCTCGTCCATGCCTTCCGGCCACCCTCCGACCAGTGCTCCCATCAGACGGACCAGCGTGTTCCGATCGATCGGGTGCATGCCGGGCACGGCATTGTATGCGTCGAGTATGTCACGCACATCGAAACGTGCGGCAAACTCCCGTTCGCATTCGGCACCGGCCAATGCGCCAATGCTGAAGTTGCTGGAGTTCTTGCCAAGATACGTTTCCGGATCGGCGTCGCTGCGCACAAAGTAATCGGCGATGTTGCGCAGGGTATCCGCCGCGGACTCGTCCTTACGGGTGGCCTCATAGCGGTTCCGGGTGTCGGCTATGGCATTCGGATCAGGACGTTTGCTCTGATAGATGGCATTAAGCCGTGCCGCGACAGCCTCGATGCGACGTTCCGTGCCGGCCGTGGAGTCCAAGCCCAGTGCGGCCAACGCCTGGGCATTGTGGGAAAGATGGTCCAGCCCTTCCTCGCTGCCTTGCTGCGCAACCGCATGGATGAGGGTTCCGAAACTGGTGGCCACGGAGCTGGGGCGAGGACCGGCGAACCGGTTCTCCAGCATCCAGCACACCGGGCACGCCCATAGGCTGTCGACCGCCGATGGAGATAAGGTGACCATGGGTGCGGCCTGCGCATCCGTCTTGCCTTTCCCTGTTTGGATACCGTCAGACTGTACACCACCAGATGACGCGCTGTCGGATGAGGCACTGTCAGATGAGGTATCGCCAGATGACGCACCGCCAGATGACGCGCTATCCGATTGGGCCGGCGATTCCACAAACGCCCAGCTCTGCGGATTTGCGGCGCGCACACCATGCTCTAACAGGAGTGTCAACGCAATCGCGGCGTCCTTTGCGGCAGCCTGCTGCGGTTGAGCAGTGGCCAGAACCGCGCGGGCGGCGCTGACCAACCCACGTGGGTCGGCGTCCAATCCGGCCAGATCATATTCGGCGAATCCCGCATGTGCCCCCACTGTGGTGAAAGGCGCCTGTTGCCGGTTGCGCGGATAGTATTCCGGCAGATACCCGAAGAGAAAGTCCGAGGGGCTCATGCTGTCGTTCCATACCGCGCTGATCATGATTCGCCGTGCACGGGTCAGCGCGACCAGGAAACTCTTCTTCTCGCCCGACAATACAGCCGCGAACCGCGGATCATGCCCGGTTTTGTCGCTTTCTTCAAGCGCTCCCCTCAGCACGAGCTCGGCAAGGTCTTCACCACCGAACATGGTGTTGCGCCCGGCGAGGTTCGGCCACACGTCTTGCTGGACCACCGGTATCCACGCATATTCCCAGTGGCGTCCGGCCGCGCCTGCCGGCGTAGTCAATGTCACCGCGTCTTCCACCGGTCCTATGTGGGCCAAGGAATCGGCCTGCACTTCCATGCCCCGAACCTGTGCCATGAATGACGTGATGTCTCGACTGGCGGTGGAATCATCGGCGAACTGGAACAGGCGCATTGCCGCGTCCAGCCGGTCATTGGCCGTACGCCCCTCTGCCGTGTTGAATAATGCCGCACGCTGCCAGACCGGTGCCAGACCGGTGGCGTTCCACGCAACAGACAGCGCATAGCGCGGCTGTACGCGCTGGCTTGCCGGCAGCCGCTCCAAGCCGGAAGCAACGCTGCCCACCAGATGCCACAGGTTCGCAAAAGCGCGGGCCTGAGGGTCGTTGCCGAGCACCGCGTGGATGGATGCGAGCGCAGCCTGCGCCGGCGCGGCGGCATCATCAATGGCAAGCATCACGTACAGCGCGTCAACGCCAAAGGCCAAGTCATCGCCGGACGGTTCACCGAGTATTTCGACAGACACTGGCAACGAAGTCACTGACGACGAAACCGCTGACGTCGAAACCACTGACGAGGATGTTTCACGACCTGTTTCACGCCGTGTTTCATGGTATGTTTCACGCAATGTTTCCCATGCCGTCGTCAGAGAGGTCAGCATGGCATCATCCGTGGCGAGATGCGCCAGCGACTCCAACGACCCCATGGCCGATTCGATCGGCACAAGCCTTGCGGGACGCCCCTGACCGGGTTTGGCCCCGGCACTCACCAACGGGCCGTTCATCAACGTGGCCACTCTAGTCCTTATATATGCCGCGCAGGAAGCCAACGTCATCTGGCATTCCGCCATCCCCTCGGCACGCAATCGGGCAAGCTCCACAAGCGCGAACAATCCCTGCACGAAAGTCTCGTCCTTCAAAGGACGGGTGACCGACGAATACCGCACCGGTACACCATCTCGGCGCAGTCGTTCGCCGAACAGCCGCACGGCGGCATTGTCGTGGGTGATGACCGCCATGTCGTTCCACCGAATATGCCGGTCAAGATGCGCCCGCTTGATGCGCCAGACCACATCATCCAGCTCCTCACGTGAGGATCGGTACAGGCCGGCGGTCACCGTGCCGTCCGCCTGATAATTCGCTGCATCGACTCCGCCCAGTATGGCGGTCAGCTTGCCGGGACGCTCGGCCGGAGGCAGCGGCTCGTCTTCCGGCGAGGGAATCGACAGCGAAATACGAGACGCGATCACATCAGCCATCGTCATGTGCGACTGATCAGCGACGGCACTGCCGCCAACCAGCTGTTCTTCCTTGGCCTTCAGCCGCCCTTCCACGGCACGGCGCATCAGATATTCCGGATACGATCCGCGGAAGGTCTGCACCGATTCATCCGGGTTGCCGACCAGCACCAACTTGACGCCGGCATTCCCCAACTCCTCCAAGAAGCGCATGCCGGCCAGCGTGGTGTCTTGAACATCATCCACAACCAGCAGCCGGGGCAAGCCCAACGCCTCCACACACATAGGCCGGTCGGAATCATCCGCGTGATCGGCGGCGAATGCCTCACGCACCACACGAGCGCCTGCCACCAGCAAATACGAGGCATCCAAACGGTATTGCCCCGGATATACCGCGCTTTGGGCTGCAATATATTCACGGCGCAACGCGAAAGCCAAACGCCATTGCACCGACAATCGCGCGTCCTCCGTCACGGCGTCCAAGAGACGTGGCTCTTCGTGAACGCCTACACCGAGCTCATCCAATCGGGCCAGCATATCGCGCAACTGGCTGATAAACGCATCTGAAATACCTCGCGTGAACCTATCCGCGCTGGTCGAGCCGCCTGCCGACGTCGGAGACGGCGAATCCGACCCTTGTTGCGAGAGGCTTGATTGTGCGGAAGCGGCCGAGCCGGGCATCTCGCCGGCACCGGCATCGCGTATGAGTCTCGCCCAGTCATCCTGGGCAAAGTAGACGCGCAGCAAATCACAGGTGCCGCAATCATCTCCCGCTACGGCATGGCGCAGATGCACGGCCATGACTTGACGCAGCAAAGCATCCTGTTCCGCACCGTTCAGCAATCGAGGCGACGGCAATCCAGTTCCCTCGCGCGAAGCCGATATGGCCCGGAATGCCACGGCACCCAGCGTGGTGACCGGCCTGGCCTGCACGGAAAACCCGAGCTCACGAATCACCCGATTGCCCAATGCGTCGGCGGCCACACGGCCGGATACGGCCATCACCGCCTGCGTGCCACCGTAGCGGCGCAGCCCCGCCATCAACACCGATAAGGCGAATTCAGTTTTGCCGCTTCCAGGCGTGCCGACAATCAGCCTCGCCGCTCCATCACGGTCGATGCCGTCCAGCACTGTTCCAGGTTCAAGTCTCGTCATCATGGCTCCAGCCTAAACCCGACCGTCACAGAGGGAAAAATTTTACCGAACCCGACGAAGAATCGTACCCTTGACGGTATCCTGTAGAACGAATGCAGGGAGAGCGCATTTTCCAAGGAGGGAGGGAACAGATGGACAACATTCCGATGAGACCGCCGAAGCTGCCCGGATATGATTTCGTCCAGATGTTGGGAAGCGGTGCCACCGCCACGGTGTACCTATATAACCAGCGTATGCCCGCACGCCCGGTGGCGGTAAAGGCCAGCGCCAAAACCCTTGACCCACGGGCCGCTGCCCTGTTCAACCGCGAGGCCAACTTCATGGCCAAGCTGTCATCCCACCCGTACATTCTGCCGGTATATGGTGCCGGCGTCACCTCCGATGGCCATGGCTACATCGTCATCGAATATGCGCCGGGCGGCACCTACAACAGCATCATGAAGGCCCGGTCCATGACCTGCGAGCAGGTACTCGACCTCGGCATCAAGCTGTCAAGCGCGCTGTTCACCGCGCATCGCAGCAATATCATCCATCACGACATCAAGCCCAGCAACATTCTCATCACCTCGCAGGGCTTGCCTGTTCTGGGTGATTTCGGTATCTCCACCGATGTGTATGACCGCACCGAAACCGGATTCTCGCCGCCGTGGGCACCGCCTGAGGTGCTTCAGCATCTGACCAATGGTTCGGAAGCCGCCGACATCTATTCACTGGCGGCCACCCTGTACGCCATGTTCGTCGGCTGCTCGCCATTCCAGCACGATTATCACCCGCGTTCGCAATCGGAACTGATTTCGCTGATCGTCAACCAGCCATTGCCTCGCCTCAACCGCCCCGACGTGCCGGCCGATGTGGAAGCGGTGCTGCGCCGGGCCCTGAACAAGGACCCCGACCAGCGGTACTACTCCGCGTTGGAGTTCGCACGTGCCATGCAGCGTGTGCAATTCGCATATTTCGGGCATGCCACTCCCGTTACCGTGGAAGGGATGCCGGCCTATCCCAAAGACATCGAGCGTCGGCGCCGGGCCACGGACCAGCGAGATCAGATCACCCGTTCGTCACGGCGATGGGTCAAACCGGTGGGTATTACCGTCGGTATACTTGCGGCGATCACCGCAGCGGCACTGATATTCGCCTTCGTGGTCGTTCCCCGCATGGACAGCGCCACCGGATCAGATACCAAACAGGTGGCGACGCCCGGCACCAAGGATGATGACACCAACCGCAATAATCAGGATGACGTGATCACCGATACCGCGAACGCCCAGATTCCTTCCCCGGAGAATCTGAACGGCACCTATGCGGCGGATGGGTCATCCGTGACGTTCACCTGGACGAATCCAGACCCGCAAAGCGGTGATACCTATGCGTGGGCCATAGTGCAGGGCAGCAATACCGACCAGAGCGCGCAAACCGTCACAACGTCAGATCCCACGGTGACCGTCAACGCGCAGGAAGGCTCGCAGACCTGCATTCAGGTGTCCATTGTGCGCAAGAACCGCCAGATGTCCGTCAGCCCCGCCATCGCCTGTGCGGCCAAGCCGCAAGAATGATCCGCTCGCCACTGCCGGGCATGCCACCCTGGCATTGCGTATCGCATCAGACGTGCGCCCAGCAGCGGCGAATTCACCAAATGGACAACAGGAACGGCAGGTATTGGAACCGTAAAGCGTTGTCATTACACCAGCAACCAGAGAAAACAGGGGTCAGGGAGTTCAGATGGCCACATCGTCCCAGTCATACGATCGTCGCCGACGCATCAGCGCGGCTTTGCGCCGCCTTATGCCCTCCGGAGGGCATACGTGGACGGTTCCCGTAATCACGCTCCTGCTGCTTCTGGGACTTGTTGCCGGCGCGGTGATCATGAGCACCGTCACGCGCCGCCATGTGCAACTGGACGATGGCACCGTATGGGTCACTTCGCTGAAAAACCAGAAGGCCGCACGATTCAACGTAAAGAACAAGGAGGCCGACGCCGGCGTCTCCTCCTCCGCCCCACGATTCGACATCGCACAGCATAATGGCGACACCATCCTGACCGAAACGACCAAAGCCTCCACCATCAAGGCATCCACGGTCAGCACCGGTGTCAAGACCGACATCAAAGCCAACACCACCACTGTGGTCGGCGGGGATACCGCAGCCCTGATCAACGAGAAGACCGGCAATGTGTGGACCGGCTTGTCGGAAAACCTTGATTCCGTGACCCCCACCACTTCCGATCCGAAAATAAAGCTGGGCGAGGGCGGGCGCATCGCAGTAACCCACGATGGCAAGGTCTACGGATACCGTCCATCCGACGGTATGGTGCTGCGTCTTGACAATCCCAGCAGCGCCAAGGCCAAAACCCTCGAATCGCTGACCGACGGCAAGCAGCAGACCGTTGAAAGCTTTACCGTCATCGGGAGCACGCCGGTAATCGCAACCGGCAAAACCGTCATATTCAAGGGCGGCCGCGTCGATGTCGACACGACCGGCACCCTCACCCTTCAGGAGCCTCCCACCGATGACATACAGTCCGATTGGGTGGCCGCGGCATCACCGAGAGGCCTTGCGCTTATCCCGTTGAAGTCCAATGCCAAGGCGAATTTCATAGCCAACGGGGGCAAGGCGAATCCAGCACGACCGGTATCGTCCAAGGGCTGCGTGTACTCGGCTTGGAGCCAGAAGGCCAGCAACTACATTCGCGCCTGCTCCCCCACGGATACCAGCGTCAAGCCGCAAACCCTCGAATCCGTCAATACTACTTCCGAATTGGTGTTCCGCACCAACCATCGCCTTGTGGTGCTCAACGACACGGTTAACGGCAATGTGTGGAACCCTGAGGATTCCACCAAAGTCATCAAAATACAGTGGAACAAAATACAGACCGAGCAGACCGAGAAAGAACAGCAGAACAACGACTCGGCCAACAACCACCACGACTTCTCCAAGACCTGTTCCGCACAATCCGGCCAAATCAAAGCCGAGGATGATGAAATCGGCGCACGAGCCGGTTCGGAACAGATTCTCGACGCGCTGCGCAATGACGAGCAGACCGATTGTTCCGTACTGAAAATCACCAAGGTTGGCGCACCAAACAACAAAGACGTCACCATTTCGCCGATTTACGACGGCCGGTATCTGCAACTCGATGCCTCCGCCGCATCCGCAGGCACCGTTACCTTTACTTACGATATTTCCGATGGTCGCGGCCAGACCTCTTCCGCCACGGTGACCGTAACCCTGAATGATGGAGGCAACCACGCTCCCGTACAGTTCGACACTCCTCCCGAGATCGATGTGGAGCAGGGAGCCAGTTATACCGCCAATGCGCTGAGCAGCTTCAACGATCCGGATGGAGACCCGCTCACTCTGGTCTCCGCTGTGGCCCAGAACACCGACCAGGTGCAGGTGTCCACCCGAGCCGACGGCCAGCTTACGTTCAACACCGGTGCGCTGGCGTCGGGACGTGTGGGCGTCGAGGTCACCGTCTCCGACGGCACGGCAACCGGCACCGGCATGGTGTATTTCTCGGTCAAGCCCGCGAACACCTTGGCCGCGGTCATCGACCCGGTAGCGAAAACCACCGTTCCCAACACGGATACCGTCGTCAAGCTGTCCTCTTATGTGCATGGCACTTCCTTGCAGCCGGCACAACTGACTCAGGTGGATACGCCCAACGGCGCTTCGACGACCACCAATGCGGCGGATATGTCGTTGACGTTCAAGGCCACCAATCCCGGCACCTATTATGTGCCCTACATCATTACTCAAGGTTCGATTCCGGCCACCGGATTGGCTCGAGTCGAGGTGCAGCCTGCCACCGGCGAGGCCGCCAAACCGGTTGCCGCCAACGATGTCGCCCTGCTTGGCGCGGATAATACCGCCATTGTGGAGCCGCTCACCAATGACGTCGATCCGATGGGCGGTGTGCTGTCCGTCACCACGGTGAGCGCACCGGCCGACTCCGGCATCAAGGTTGGTCTCGTCAGCCATAAGCGCGTGTATATCACCGCGCGTCAGGTGCCCACGAAGCCCGTCGCCCTTACCTACACCGTGGCCAACGCCTCCGGAACCGCCAAGGGCACCATCGTGTTGCAGCCGCCGGCTCTGGCCACCTCGAATTCAGTGCCCAAGGCCAGCAATATCAATGCCCAGGTGCGTACCGACGGCATCGTGTCCGTGGATGTGCTTGACCATGTGGCCTACTCGGATGGCACCACGGTCAAACTCAAGAACAACCTGCAATACGACAAGGGGACGTTCAAGGGTCTGGCCTTCGTCTCTGGAGACACGGTCCGCTACCAAGCATCCAGCGAGACCGGCAACTCCCCCATCACCTATACGGTTGAAGACAATCTGGGTAATGTGGCTTCCGCCAATATCACCATTACCGTGCATAAGAGCGACGCAGCGAGCAAGGCCGCGCCAACCCCGCATGACGCCGAAGCGCAGGTTGCCGCCGGGCAGAAGGTCCGCATCCCCATCACACTGACCGGCATAGACACGGATGGCGACGACGATCAGCTGTTGGGTCTGGGCAACAAGGCACCCACGCTGGGCCGCATATCCGAAGTCGGTTCCGACTACTTGGTCTATGAAGCGTATCCGGATTCGTCCGGCACCGACACCTTCTCCTATGCCGTGGAGGATTGGACCGGTCAGCGCGCACAGGCGCAGATCCGCGTGGGCGTATTCCAAGGATCGTCCGACTCCGGCGTATACGCCAGGGATGACGAAATCACGTTGAGGCCCAATACGGCCGCAACCGTGCCGGTCGCGCAGAACGACATCTCCGGCGACAACACCAATCTGACCGTCGACAAGCATGTCGAGGTCCAAGGTCTCGACGGGGTGAGCGTGAAAGACAATATGATCTCCTTCACCACGCCCGGCAGCGCCACCACCGACTATATCGCCTACACGGTCAAAGACAAGGCCGGCTTGTCCGATACGGCCACCCTCACGGTAAACGTGGATCCGAGTGCCGCCATCGAGCCGCCTACCGCCTACGACTATCGTGTGCCGTCCGCCGCCACCATCGATAAGAAGTCCGTGGATGTGGATGTTTCCCAGTGGATCGCCAATCCTTCCGGCACAGCCAATGAGCTCAAGGTCGGCGTGCATCCCTCCGCCAGCGCTCACGCTCACGTCAAGGGCGGCGAGCATTCGACCACCATCACCGTCGACCTGACGTCACAGGCGCGAGCCGTGCCTTACACGGTGACCAATACGAAATACAACATCACCTCCACCGCGTTCATCCAGGTACCGGCCTATGGTGTCTTTCCGCCCACGCTGCGTCCCAAGGCACCGGAATTGAAGGTCAACTCGCGCGAGACCATTGAAATCAACATCAATGACTATGTCCGCGTCGGCGCCGGCAAGGAACCGTATATCGAAAGCGCTGATTCCGTCAGCGCCACCAAGGCTTCCAACTCCGATTTCTACGTGAACGACAAGACCCTGAAGTTCACTGCGGCAAAAGACTACGCAGGCCCCGCCTCCATTACCTTTACCGCTGTGGATGGCAAGCAGGGATCGGATAAGACCAAGATCATCAATTCCGCAGTGATCACTCTCCAGATCACGGTGATAGGCCGCGATGTGCCGCCGCCCACGTTCTCGTCCTCCACTATTGATGTCGAGGCGGGCGCGGACCCCAAGACCGTTGATCTGACGGCGCTCACCCATGCACCGTCCGGCGTGTATGACGACGAAAAGCAATACACGTATTCCGGTGGAAGCTCATCATCCAGGCAAATCACCGCAAACCTGTCCCGTTCCGGTAGCTTGCAGGTTTCCGCCACCAAGGATGCCGCTCCTGGCACCACCGCGTCCATTCCCGTGCAAATCGCATACGGCGCGGGCACCGTGAATGCCGGTGTGACCGTGCGCGTAGTGTCTTCGACCCGTCCGCTGACACGCGTCGGCAACAAGACGTTGAAGATCAAGGCCGGTGCCAGCGATGCCGTGAACGTGCTTACCGGCGCGTACAATCCGTTCCCCGATTCCTCGCTGACCGTCATCAGCTGCAAGGCGGATGACGCCGCCAAACTCACCATCGCCGGATGCGATGCCTCCGGAAACATCACCATCGCCGTCGCATCCGATGTAGGTGCTTCCACGAACACCGTGCTCGTCACCGTGCAAGACGGCACCAAGTCCAAGGATCGTGAAGTCACCGCATCGATTACCGTGTCCGTGATCGACAAGCCCGAGCCGCCACTGCTCTCCCCCGTAGCCGGGGAACCGCAGGACAGCGCGGTCAGCCTCACATGGACGCCCGGTGCCGCCAATGGCAGCCCGATCACCAACTACAAGGTCAGTTGGACCGGTGCCGTCACCGGAGAGAAGGATTGCGGTACCGTCACCTCATGCCAGGTCACTGGTCTGAAGAACGGCAAAACCTATTCCTTCACCGTCGCCGCGCGAAATGACGTCGGCTGGTCCAAGCCGTCCACCGCCGTCGAAGCCACACCGGACAAGGTGCCGTCCGCTCCCACCGATGTTACGGTCACAGGTGGCAATAAAACCGCCAAGGTGACGTGGAAAGCGCCGAGCGGTGATTTCAGCGCCGTCGACAACTATTCAGTGACCGTCACCGGTGCAGGTGCTCCGCAGACCAAGGAAACCGGCAATACGGCCACCGAGCTGTCGTTTACGTTCAACAACAACGACATTTCCGATGGCACCGCCATTACGGCGACCGTCAAAGCCCATAACAAAATCAATTGGAGTGCCGAGTCCGCCGCATCGCCGTCAGAGAAGATCTGGGGAGACCCGGATGCGCCGAACATTGCGTTGTCGAACGACGACACCACGGTAACGGCGAAAGTCACTCTCGGCAATAACCGCAATGCCGGCTGCCGGCGAATTTCCTTGGGAGGAGACGTCAAGGACACCATCGATTGCAGTGACAGTGGCGCTACGTTCGATATCAATGAGAACGATTTGAACACCCGGGAAATCACCGTAACGGCCACCGTGGTGCCGCAGCGCGATGCTTCCTCCGGCACGGGCAAGAGCAGCTTTGTCCCGCAGTACAAGGTCCAGCCGCCCACTGACGTCTACACCACCGGATCCGGCAGTACATGCACCGTGCATTGGACCAAGCAGGGACATGCGCAGTCCTACAGCGTGACTGCCGATGGCATCGATTCCGGTACAGCTACTAACCGGAACTCACTCGACTTCCGAATGAGTCCTTGGGCCAAATGCAACACCGCATCGGTGCAACAGGTGTTCAACGGCGCTACCAGCGACGCCGTCACCGGAGGCCCGCACAATGGCGCTCCTTACACCTATGAGAAGAAGGCTGTAATCAACAAACCGCAGGAGCTGCGCTGGTCAGACAACGCTCACGTCATTAACGTCACCGGCGGTTCGGTTGATGTCTATGGCAAGTCGGCCACTGTACAAATCATCATCAATGGCCAACCGTTCACGTGGAACTCCGGCCAGCCATTGGATGTCACCGACTTGGCCGTGGCCGCCGATGGCAACTACGCGTGGAGCGTCAAAGTCACCGGCGGGCCGGGATACTCCGGTCTCGACAACACTGCGGACGGAGGCAGCGTCGCGGGCACACGTCCCTCTGACTCCTCGGAGGGGACCAAGTCGCTCAAATCCGGTACCGATGTCACCACTTTGGCCAAGAACCCCTGGATTCTTGGTTTCGGCAATACCCCAATATCGTCAACCACCATTCACAAGCAGTAGGAGAACATCCATGAGCGAGAACATCGATGACGCGACGCAGTTGTCTGACACGACCCGCCTGTCCGACAGCACGCAGCTATCCGACAGCACGCACTTGTCCGACGCCACGCACCTGGCATCCGCACCACACACCGGCACGACCCCAAGCACCGAGTCGGCGCCGCAGTCCGTTGCGCTGCCTAACCTGCCGCAGCGGCCGTCACAAGCGCCGTCAGAAAAGCCGTCTCCTACTACTGATGCCGCCTCCATTCCTGCGGGCGATGACAGCACCGTGCTCAAGCCGCGCAAGGGATCGACGCCAGCCATCCCGCAGCAGGTCACCGCGCAATCACAGCCACAATCCCAGCCGCAGCGTCAGTCGAGCAAAGCCGCGCAAGCAGCCGCATCGGCACTGCCCGCCAGCATCAATTCCGGACTACTGCCCCAGCCCACGGCTCAGGTCCGGGATTTCCAGCAGTCCTTCAATGCGCTGGTCGAAAATGTCTCCAAGGTGGTTATCGGCAAGACCATCCCTATCAAGCAATGCGTCACCGCACTGATGGTCGGTGGCCATATTCTGCTTGAAGACAACCCCGGCACCGGTAAGACCCAGTTGGCCCGAGGCTTGGCCAATTCCATTTCCACCGGTTTCAAGCGTGTTCAGTTCACGCCCGATCTGCTGCCTTCGGATGTGGTGGGTGTGACTTTCTACGATCAGAAGCGCGGAGAATTTGAGTTCCGCGAAGGCCCGATTTTCGCCTCCATCGTGCTGGCCGATGAGATCAACCGTGCATCGCCGAAGACGCAGTCCGCACTTCTGGAGGTTATGGAAGAGCAGAAAGTCACCGTTGACGGCGTCACACATGATGTGCCGCAGCCGTTTATCGTGATTGCAACCCAGAACCCCATCGAGCAGCTCGGTACCTATAAGCTGCCTGAGGCGCAGATGGACCGATTCCTTATCAAGACGTCAATCGGCTACCCGGGCCATGATGTGTCCGTCGATATCCTCAAGCAGGTCGATATCACCGACCGTGCGCAGACCATTTCCCCGGTGCTGAGCGGTGACGATGTCATGCGGCTGCGTCAGGTGGCCACCGAAATCTATGTGGATAATGCGATTCGTGAATACATCGTCAGGCTCGTCGAGGCGACCCGCCACAACGAGAAGATCACGGTCGGCTCCTCCATGCGTGGCGCTTTGGCACTGACCCGATGCGCCCGTATCTGGGCCGCGGCCGATGGCCGTGCCTACGTGGTGCCGGATGACGTCAAGGACCTTGCAGTGGCCGTGCTCGCACACCGTATCACGCTGACTCCGGAAGCCACCTTCGATGGCGCGACTCCGGAAAGCCTGATCGCACAGGTGCTCGAAGACGTTCCCTCCCCCACCATCGGTTCCTGATAGGGCCCGGAAAGGTATCCGACCATGGCATCTACATCCGCCGCATTACGCCGTCGCCGGCGCGCTGAACGCATGTTCAAGCGCGCGGTAAGACGCATCAGACGGTTCTTCGCATCCTACGTCTCGCCCTTGGGCTGGGCGGTAACGGGCGCAGGCATCGCATGCCTTATTGCGTTCCCGTTTCTGGGCTGGTATGAGCTGCTCGTATTCGGCATCGTGGCGATGGTGATGATGCTCGCGGCAATCGTGCTTTCCCTCGGCAACACACGCTTCCACGCGTCCATCGTCGTATCCAATCATCGCGTGACCGTGGGAGACACCGTATCCGTTATCGTCGGCATCGACAACACCGGCAGAACGCCGACGACCACGGCACGCGGATATCTGCCAATCGGCGATGCGCATGAACGATTCAACATCCCCATGCTGGCTCCCGGGCAATCCAAGCAAACCGATGTGGAGTTCCGTACCGTATCGCGCGCAATACTGCCCATCGGCCCATTGCGCATCCGCAAGGGAGACCCGTTCGGTCTGGTGCGTCACGAAAAGGAGCTGGCCGACCGCATCACCGTATTCATCCACCCTCGTACCGTGCGTCTCGATACTCTGAATGCCGGCGTGCCCCGCGACCTGGAAGGCCAACCATCCGGCCAGATCGTGGATGATGATCTCGACTTCTACGGATTGCGCGAATACGAGCCGGGCGACGACGTGCGTAACGTCCACTGGCTGAGCTCCGCGAAAACCGGCACGTTGATGATTCGCCAATATGAGGCCACGCGCCGCACCGACACCTCGGTGACCATCAGCGTGAACCCGGACGAATACGTCAACGGCGAGGAATTCGAGATGGCGGTGTCCATCCACTCCTCCATCGGCGTCAAATGCCTGCTGCAGGATCGTCCATTGTTCTGCCACGCGGGCAACGCGCACGGCCAGCCGCGCAACGCCATGGAGTTCCTCGACAACGCCAGTGCCATAGAGCCTGATCGTGAGGATAATCCGAATCTCGCCGAGGGCACGCTGAAGCACAGTCCTGATGCTTCGTTCTATTTTTTCACTGTTGGATCGCTGAAAGACATCGAGCAAATCAAGCGCATGACCTTGGCCTTGCCCCGATCGGCCAGCTGCGTGGTATTGCAGGCCAGCGCCGGCGCCAATCGCGGCATCAGAAGATTCGCCAACTTCACATTGGCCACCATCGGCGACCTCGATGATCTCCCGCTGATCATGGGGGTGCTCGCATGACCTTCGACCAGTCCAGTATCACCAATACCAATACCGCTGCGTACGCCGGATCGAGCGGCACATACACCGGCACTTCCTCCGGCACGTACACCGGGACCTCCACCACCACCGGCTCCTGGGCCGACTCCACACATTCGGTTATCTGGATGACCAGAGGCAATGTGCTTCGCGGCATGGGCCTCAGTCGCCAGCCGTGGGGCAAACGAATCGCCAGCCTCGTACTCATAGCGGCGATGATGTTGCTGGCGCAAGCCAATCTCATCGACGTGTACGGCGGCGTGGCCACTTGGGCGATTGCCGCTGTACCGGCCACCTTGCTGGGCGCGATCATCGCTCTGGCGGGCATGTTGCCGGCGTTGCGACTGTGGTGGCAAATCGTGTTTCTGGCGTTTGCCCAATTCATCATCGGCCCGGTGGCAACGCTGAGTTCCACTACGTCCCATTACGTGATTCCCACCTTGAAGACCTTGAGTTCAGGTTGGGAAATGACGTTTGGCTCGTTCAAGTACATTATTTCCGTCGATCCGCCTCTGGGCACGCAAGACGGCGTGCTGATGGCGGTATGGACCATCGGCCTGTGGCTTACGTTCTTCACCGGCGTGTTTGCCATTAATGCCAACGCATGGTTGTCTCTGGTGGGAGTGCTGCCCCTTGCGGCGGCCGTGGCCGTATGTGCCCTGCTGGGCACAGACAGCGGCTGGCAACGCGCCATCTGCGGTATTGCCTTTGCCTTGCTGCTGATTATCTGGCTGTCTTGGCGTCTTGAACTGCTGGAATGGGGGCGCTGGATATCCGCGCTGATCATCGTCGTGCTCGCTGCCGGCCTTGCTTTCGGGGGCACGTTGCTGGTGCCACAGGACCGTTTCGTGCTGCGTGACCGCTACGATCCGCCGTTAAGCCCCTACGATTACACCAGCCCGCTCAGCGGCATGCGATCCTATATCAAGGACCACAAAAAAGACGTGTTGCTGACCGTTCATAATCTGCCGGCCGGAACACCGGTCAAACTTGCGGTGATGGATCGATTCGATGGCACAGTATGGAACCTGTCCGATTCTTCCGAAGCCACGGACTCCTCGAATTATCATCGCGTGGGCACCACGATCAAGGCGGATGAGCAGGGTAAATCCTTCACTGCGACCTTCACCGTCGATCAGGGACTGACCGACACCTGGCTGCCGCTGGCGGGAGCGGCCACTGGCGTGAGCTTCGCCAACGATGCCGACAACGGCAATGACACGTTTTACTACAACACGGATACCGATTCCGCCATTATTCCCGCCGGCACGCGTAAAGGCCTCACCTATACCGAATCCGGCATTATCGCCCGTAATCCCACCGATAAGCAGATCAGCAGTGCGGCTGCGGCCCGCATCACCCAACCAGAAGCCCAGGATGTTCCCGATTCGGCCAGCAAACTGGCCACGTCCATTGCCGGCGGGCAGTCCTCGGGCGGTGCCGCAGCCACGGCGTTGGCCGACACATTGAAAGACTCCGGATGGTTCTCTCATGGACTTGAAGGCGACTATCCCTCCGATGCCGGCCATGGCAACTACCGCATCAACAAGCTGCTGGCAGGCACGGCCATGGTGGGCGACTCCGAGCAATATGCCTCCGCCATGGCACTGATGGCTCGTGATCTGGGACTGCCCTCCCGTGTGGTCCTGGGCTTCCTGCCGAAAAACGAGGATGGCGAAATCACCGATGCCCGCACGGAGAAGACCTCAGGCAATGGCACCAAAATCGAATTCACCGGCAACGATGTCACCGCTTGGGTGGAAATCAAATTGCAGGGCCTGGGATGGGTGGCGTTCTATCCGACGCCCAAGGAGACCAAGATGCCTGATGAAAACCAGAACCTGACGCCGCCGAATCCGCAGACGCTGGTCCGGCAACCACCAGTGCCGTTGACCGATCCGCTGCGCGATCAGACGCAAGCCAAGGGCCAAAGCTCATTGGCCGGCGCCGACGCCGATGATTCGCCGACCAACCTGTTCTGGGCGCGGTTCTGGCGAGTGACCCGCAAGGTGGCCCTGTACGGCAGCCCATTGTGGACCCTACTCATCGCCTGCGGTCTGATTCTGATGTTCAAGGCCATACTGCTGGCACGAGCGCGGCGACACGGCAGTCCGAAAACCCGTGTGGCAGCAGGTTGGAATGCCATACGCATGCTTGCCGAGCAAAGCGGCATCACAGCCAAGGGCACTCGTCGAGATCAGGCCGGTGCCATCGCCCGTCAACTCGGCACAGATGACCAGGCTTTGATCCAGCTTGGCCGGGAAGCCGACTACGCCACGTTCTCGGGGCAAGACATTGAATCGGGCCAAGCCACCACATATTGGACAGGAGTCGACCAATTACGCAAGGCAATGCTCGCTTCTTTGCCGCGTTTCAGGAGGATACGTACACGACTTTCCCTGAAAAGCGTGGCTATACTGTCAAATGGGCACGCAGCAAAGCCGCACACGACGCATGTCAAGCGCACGCGTAAGAAGGGGAAGGCGTCATGACCACAGGCTCCATCCGTATCGCGATGACCAGTGACGTGGGTCTTAGGCGCAAAAACAACCAAGACACCGGATTCGCGCAACAAGGCGTGTTCATGGTCTGTGACGGCATGGGCGGCGGCAAAGGCGGCGAGCAGGCAAGCCAGTTGGCTGCCCAGCATTTCGCACAATTGGCCGCCATGCCTTCACGCACCCGTCAGGATATCGACGACACCTTGGCACGGGCCCAGCACGACATTCTCGATCTGGGAGACCGCCTTGGCGGCGTGGCCGGCACAACCTGCTCCGGTTTGGTACTGCCCCAAGATCATGCGGATTCCGCCAGCGCCCGCAGCGCTGCTTTGTTCAGTGACGCCGATGATCAGGACTTCTCGGACCAGACCTATGTGGTCAATGTCGGCGATTCCCGCACCTACCATCTCAGTCCGTTGGCGCATGCCGATGCTCCCGCCACGGATATCATTCCCGTGTGGGACGCCGCTTCGCTGACCCGCATCACGCGAGACCATTCCCAGCGCCAAGAAGCCATCGATTCCGGGCAGATGTTGCCGGAAGAGGCGGAGGCGACCATTCCACGCAACATCATCACCCAATGTCTGGGTGATCCGGATGGCATCATGCCCGACGTATATGTCGCCGATCTGACCGGCCGCTTCATCATCTGTTCGGATGGATTGCATGGCGAGGTGCCGGACGAACAGATCGCGGCCATCGCCGCGGCGCATTCCAGTCCGCAGGAGGCCGTGGACGCCTTGGTGGCGGCCGCTCTTGATGCGGGCGGAACCGACAATATCACTGTGATTGTGGCCGATATGCCATTGACCGAACCCGAACATCATGCGTTCAGCGCATTCAGGCTGGACGAAGGTGAGGATATCGGCGCCATTGAAGACGCAACACTACAAACACTACGGACCATACGTTCGGCATAACCGAGCGAACATAAGGAGGTAATCCCATGGTTGATTATGATGCTGCGGTCGCTGCCGTTCAGGATCCGAACGCGGATCCGATTCTGCTGGCAAAAATCGCCTACGAGAATCCGGAATTCGGTGCCAATGTCGCCGTGAATCCGCGCTGTTATCCCGGCTTGAAGCGTTGGATCGCCGAGTTCGGTGACGATCGCGCCCGCGAGACCCTGGCGCAATACGGGTTCACTGCCGAGGCATTCGGCGGCCCGGTTCAGGATCAGAAAGCCACGGCACAGGCGGCCCAGCAGCCCGCCGCCGAACAGGCTCAGCAGCCCGCGGCTCAGGCGGCATTCGAGGAGCCTGTGGCCACCAATCCTTACGGTTTCACCGCCGAACAGGCCCTGACCACCACCGACCAGATGCAAATCGCCCAGATTGCCCAGTACGCGCCTGAACTACGCGCCTGCATCGCACGTAATCCCAACACCTATCCGGCACTGATCGAATGGCTGGGCCAGCTCGGCGACCCGGCAATCAACGCCGCTCTGGCTTCCCGTCAGTGAAAGGACGGCATCATCATGGCCAAACTTCCCTACCCTCCAGCACCTGAACTGGGTTGGTATTCTGACGATCCGGTGGAAGGCACCCCGGATTCCGCAGTTGGCACAGCCGAACCGCAGAACGACTACGGGCAGCCCAGTACCGCGGAAGCGGCAACCAATACCGCTTTTACCGCAGAGCCTGCCGCCACGGCCGCCGCCGCTGAGCCCGCTGCCACCGCTCCGGCAGACACCACACCGCACGCCGCCGAAAACGACATCGAGGATTGGGACAGCACCGTGCTCTCCTCCTCGTTCACGTCCAAGGCACCAAAGAAGACGTACCTGCTGCATAACGATGTCACCGGCCAGACCATCGTGATCGATAAGAGCACGTTGCTGGGCCGCAAGCCTTCCATGGATGTGCCGCAGGGTGCCAAGGCGGTGCGTATCGTAGACCCGACCCGCACCACATCCCGCAACCATGCCGCCATCAGCATCGACACCGATGGCGCGCTGTGGATCGAGGACTACGGCTCGTTGAACGGCACCTACATCATCACCAATGGCCAAGAGACACAAGTCACCAAGGGCACACCGCTCAAGCTCAGCGCGCCTGCCACGGTGCGTATCGGAGACCAGTTCTTCCAGTTCACCGAAAAACAGGCTTGAGTAATCAAGCAACGAGCGGCTGCCTGCTCTTGTTCAACAGGAAAATCACAATGGCAAATATACGGATGGCCCGGAACTGATATAGTTCCGGGCCATCTTATTGCGATTAACGCAAGATCTGAGTCCTAGAAGGGGCATCCTTTCTAGGACCTTCTCACTTACTCCTCGATGTCAGGCTGACCGCCCTGATCGGAGTAGAAATCATCCGGGTTGAAGTCGTCGCCGAGCTTCAGATCGCCGAACTCGAGGTTCGAGAAGTTCAGGTCAGACAGGTCGGCGTCGGAGAAGCTCGCGTCGCCGAGATCGCCATCGCCGCCCAGACCGAAGTTCGGGTAGATGGTGTCGCGGATGGCCTTGTCAGGCTCGACCACGGCGTTGCGGTAGCGCGCGAGGCCCGTACCGGCCGGGATGAGCTTACCGATGATGACGTTCTCCTTGAGGCCCTTGAGGTCGTCGACCTTCTCGGAGAGGGCGGCTTCGGTGAGCACGCGGGTGGTCTCCTGGAAGGATGCGGCGGACAGCCAGGAGTCGGTGGCCAGCGACGCCTTGGTGATACCCATAAGCGCCGGACGACCGACGGCCGGACGGCCACCGTTCTTGACGATGTTGCGGTTGATCTCGCGGAAGCGGGCGTTGTCCACCAGCTCACCCGGCAGCAGGTCGGTGTCGCCGGAGTCGATGATGGTCACGCGACGGGTCATCTGGTGCACGATGACCTCGATGTGCTTGTCGTGGATATCCACACCCTGGGAGCGGTACACGGTGTGCACTTCCTCCACGATGTTGACCTGGGCGGCGCGCTTGCCGAGGATGGTGAGGATCTTCTTGGGGTCCACAGAACCTTCGACCAGCTGGGTGCCGACCTTGATGTGGTCGCCGTCGGCAACCTTGAGCGGCACGCGCTTGGAGACCTGGTAGGTGATCGGCTTGATCACGCCGTCTTCCTTCGGTGCGCCGGAATCGGCGTCCGGGGTCAGGATGATCTGGCGACCGCGATCGTTCTCCACGATCTTGATGCTGCCGGCGAACTCGGTGATCGGGGCCTCACCCTTCGGGGTGCGGGCCTCGAAAAGCTCGGTGACACGGGGAAGACCCTGGGTGATATCGGAGGCCGCGGCCACACCACCGGAGTGGAAGGAACGCAGCGTCAGCTGGGTACCAGGCTCACCGATGGACTGGGCGGCGACGATACCGACGGTCTCGCCGACATCGACCAGCTTGTTGGTGGCCAGGGACCAGCCGTAGCACTTGGCGCACACGCCGCGCTTGGACTCGCAGGTCAGCACGGAACGGCACTTGACTTCCTCGACGCCGTGGGCCACGAGGTCGTTGAGCACGTCCATGGACAGGGCGTCGTCGCGCTTGTACAGCACGGTCTGTCCGTCGGCCGGGTCGATGACGTCGGCGGCGAGCAGACGGGAGTACGGGCCACCGTCGGCGGCCTTGACGAGCACCAGGTTGCCGTCGTTGTCGCGCTCGGCGACGCGGATGGGCAGACCGGCCTTGGTGCCGCAGTCCTCTTCGCGCACGATGACGTCCTGGGAGACGTCGACCAGACGACGGGTCAGGTAACCGGATTCTGCGGTACGCAGTGCGGTATCGGCCAGACCCTTACGTGCACCGTGCTGGGAGATGAAGTACTCCAGCACGGACAGGCCGTCGCGGTAGTTGGACTTCACAGGACGAGGAATGATCTCACCCTTCGGGTTAGCCACGAGGCCTCGCATACCTGCAATCTGGTTGATCTGCATCATGTTGCCTCGTGCACCAGACTGCACGATGATGGCCAGGTTGGAGGTCGGGTCGAACTTCTCCTCGACTTCCTTGGACACTTCGGCGGTGCACTCGGTCCACAGGTCGATGAGTTCCTGACGGCGAGCTTCCTCGGTCAACAGACCCATCTCGTAGTTGGCGTTGACCTTGTCGGCCTTGGCCTCGTACTCGGCGATCTTCTCGTCGCGCTCGGGCGGCTCGTTCACGTCGGAGAACGCGAAGGACACGCCGGACCACGGTGCGCGGGTGAAGCCGAGATCCTTCAGGGCATCCAGCGTGGCGGCCACCTGCTGGGTGGAGTAACGCATGGCGATGTCATCGACGATCTTGGACAGACGGCCCTTGGCCACCTGCTCGTTGACGAACGGGTAGTCGGTCGGCAGGGTCTCGTTGAACAGGATGCGGCCGTAGGAGGTGGCGAACAGCACGGTGCCGTCGTGGAAGCGTTCTTCCTTGACGACCTCGTCCTCGCCTTCGCGCGGGTCGAGCACCTTGACTTCGCCGGGCTCCCAGTTCTTCGGCAGCACGAAGCTCTCGGGCAGGCGGATGAGCACCTTGGCCTGCATGTCGATCTCGTGGCGGTCGAGGGCCATTTCGGCCTCTTCCAGCGAGGAGAACACGCGGCCCTGGCCCTTGACGCCTTCCAGCACGGTGGACAGGTAGTACAAACCGAGGATCATATCCTGGCTCGGCATGGTCACGGTGTGGCCGTCGGCCGGCTTCAGGATGTTGTCGGAAGCCATCATCAGCGAGCGGGCCTCGGCCTGGGCTTCGGCGGAGAGCGGCAGGTGGACTGCCATCTGGTCACCATCGAAGTCGGCGTTGAAGGCGGCGCAGGCCAGCGGCGGCAGGTGGATGGCCTTGCCTTCCACCAGGATCGGCTCGAATGCCTGAATACCCAGACGGTGCAGCGTAGGTGCACGGTTGAGCAGCACGGGGTGCTCGGAGATGACCTCCTCGAGCACGCCCCACACTTCGGCGTCGCCGCGGTCCACAAGACGCTTGGCGGACTTCATGTTCTGCGCATAGTTCAGGTCCACGAGGCGCTTGATGACGAACGGCTTGAACAGCTCGAGGGCCATCGGCTTCGGCAGACCGCACTGGTGCATGCGCAGGGACGGGCCGACCACGATCACGGAACGGCCGGAGTAGTCGACTCGCTTACCGAGCAGGTTCTGACGGAAACGACCCTGCTTACCCTTGAGCATGTCGGACAGGGACTTCAGCGGACGGTTGGAGGCACCGGTGACCGGGCGACCACGACGGCCGTTGTCGAACAGGGAGTCGACGGCTTCCTGGAGCATGCGCTTCTCGTTGTTGAGCATGATTTCAGGGGCGCCGAGCTCGATCAGTCGCTTCAGACGGTTGTTACGGTTGATCACACGGCGGTACAGGTCGTTGAGGTCGGAGGTGGCGAAGCGGCCACCGTCGAGCTGGACCATCGGGCGCAGGTCCGGCGGGATGACCGGGATCACGTCGAGCACCATGGCCTCCGGCTTGTTGCCGGTGGTCAGGAAGGCGTTGACGACCTTGAGGCGCTTCAGGGCCTTGGTCTTACGCTGTTCGGAAGCGTCCTTGATCTCCTCGCGCAGTTCCTTGGAGATGGTCTCCAGGTCGAGGGACTGCAGGCGCTTCTTGATGGCTTCGGCGCCCATGCAGCCGTCGAAGTAATCGCCGTAGCGGTCCTGCATCTCGCGCCACAGGTCCACGTCGTCGACCATGTCGCCGGGCTTGAGCTTCTTGAACTTGTCGAAGACGGCGTCCACACGGGCGATCTGGTCGTTGTAGCGGGTGCGGATGGCAGCCATATCACGCTCGGCACCGTTACGCAACTTGGTGCGGGCCGGGCCCTTGGCCTCGCCGGCCTCCTCAAGGGCGGCGAGATCCTCTTCGACCTTCTTGGCGCGGGCTTCGATGTCGGAGTCACGGCGCTGCTCAAGGCGCTTGATCTCGGAATCGAACTCGTCCTGCAGGCCGGGCAGATCGTTGTGACGCTCGTCTTCGTTCACCTCGGTGACCATGTAGGAGGCGAAGTAAATCACGCGCTCCAGGTCCTTCGGGGTGACGTTCAGCAGGTAGCCGAGGCGGGAAGGCACACCCTTGAAGAACCAGATGTGCGTCACCGGGGCGGCGAGCTCGATGTGGCCCATGCGCTCACGGCGCACGCGGCTGCGGGTCACTTCGACGCCGCATCGCTCGCAGACGATGCCCTTGAAGCGCACGCGCTTGTACTTGCCGCAGGCGCACTCCCAGTCACGGGTCGGGCCGAAGATCTGTTCGCCGAACAGACCGTCCTTCTCAGGCTTCAGCGTACGGTAGTTGATGGTTTCAGGCTTCTTGACCTCACCGTGGCTCCAACCACGGATGTCATCGGCGGTGGCAAGGCCGATGCGAATCTTGTCAAATGCGTTGACGTCCAGCACTTGTTAATCCGTTTCTGTTCTTGAGACCTTCCCAAGCTCCCCTTGTCAGGGGAGCTGTCAGCCAAGGCTGACTGAGGGGTAGTGCAAACCGGAAAGGTCTCTGTACGTTATTTATTTCACGTTGGCGGAGCTACACGCGGCGTATTGACCGCATGCAGCCCGAGGGATCACTGGTATTCGGGCTCTTCGGCCTTCTGGTCTTCCTTGGCGGCCGCGTCGGGGCGGGCGCCGATGTTGAAGCCGAGGTCGTCAGCGGAGCTGGCCGGATCGTCATCCTCATCCTTCATGTCGATGGCCACGCCTTCGGCGTTGAGCACTTCGACGTTCAGGGACAGGGACTGCATTTCCTTCAGGAGCACCTTGAACGACTCGGGGATGCCTGCCGGCGGCAGGTTATCGCCCTTGACGATGGCACCATAGACACGCACACGGCCGTCGACGTCATCGGACTTGGTGGTCATCATCTCGTGCAGCGTGTAGGCGGCGCCGTAGGCCTCAAGGGCCCACACCTCCATCTCGCCGAAGCGCTGGCCACCGAACTGGGCCTTACCACCGAGCGGCTGCTGGGTGATCATGGAGTACGGGCCGGTGGAACGAGCGTGAATCTTGTCGTCGACCAGGTGGTGCAGCTTCAGCATGTACATGTAGCCAACGGAAATCGGCTTGGTGTACGGTTCACCGGTACGGCCATCGAACAGGGTGGCCTTGCCGTCGGGGCCGACCAGACGGTCGCCGTCGCGGTTCGGCAGCGTGGTGGACAGCAGGCCCTTCAGGACCTCAGGCTTGACACCGTCGAACACCGGGGTGGCAACCGGGGTGTTCGGCTCGGCCTTCTCGGCACCGGACGGAATCAGTTTCTTCCACTCGGCTTCCAGATTCGGATCCAAAGAGATGTCCCAACCGGAGTGAGCAATCCAGCCAAGGTGCAGTTCGAGCACCTGGCCAAGGTTCATTCGGGAAGGCACACCCAGCGGGTTCAGCATGATGTCGACCGGAGTACCGTCAGCCAGGAACGGCATGTCCTCTTCCGGCAGGATGCGGGAGATGCAGCCCTTGTTGCCGTGGCGGCCGGAGAGCTTGTCGCCCACCGTGATCTTGCGGTGCTGGGCGATGTAGACGCGGATCATCTGGTTGACGCCGTTGGGCAGCTCGTCGCCGTCCTCCTCGGCATCCTCACGGGTGATTTCCTTGACGCCGATGACGGTACCGGTCTCGCCGTGGGGCACGCGCAGGGAGGTGTCACGCACCTCGCGGGACTTCTCGCCGAAGATGGCGCGCAGCAGGCGCTCCTCCGGGGTCAGCTCGGTCTCGCCCTTCGGGGTGACCTTACCGACCAGGATGTCGCCGGCCTCGACCTCGGCGCCAATGCGGATGATGCCGCGCTCGTCGAGGTTGGCCACGGCGTCCTCGCCGACGTTCGGCAGGTCGCGGGTGATCTCTTCGGCGCCCAGCTTGGTTTCGCGGGCGTCGATCTCGTACTCCTCGATGTGGATGGAGGAGAGGGTGTCGTCCTGCACGAGGCGCTGGGAGATGATCACAGCATCCTCGTAGTTGTAGCCGTTCCACGGCATGAAGGCGATGAGCAGGTTCTTGCCCAGGGCCAGGTCGCCGTTCTGGATGGCGGGGCCGTCAGCCATAACCGAGCCGGCTTCCACACGCTCGCCGTCGTGGACGATCGGGCGCTGGTTGTAGCAGGTGGTCTGGTTGGAACGTTGGAACTTGGCCAGCTTGTAGGAACTGGTGGTGCCGTCGTCGTTCATCACGCGGATCAGGTCGGCGGACACGTAGGTGACCACACCGTCCTTCTCGGACTTGATGACGTCGCCGGAGTCGTTGGCGGCGCGCCATTCGGAGCCGGTGCCCACCAACGGGCGCTCGGATTCGATCAGCGGCACGGCCTGACGCTGCATGTTGGTACCCATCAGTGCACGGTGGCCCTCATCATGCTCCAGGAACGGGATCAGGGAGGCACCGAGGGAGACCATCTGGCGCGGGGAGACGTCCATGTAGTCCACGGAGCTCACCGGCACATCGACCGCCTCTTCTTCGCCGACTCGGGCAAGGGCGGACTTCTGCACGAAGTTGCCGTTCTCGTCGAGCTCCTGGTTGGCCTGGGCGATGACGTGGTCAAGATCGCGGTCAGCGGTCATGTACTCGACCTCGTCGGTCACGTGGCCGTTGACGACCTTGCGGTACGGGGTCTCGATGAAGCCGAACGGGTTGACGCGGCCGAAGGTTGCCAGGGAGCCGATCAAACCGATGTTCGGGCCTTCAGGAGACTCGATCGGGCACATACGGCCGAAGTGGGACGGGTGCACGTCGCGCACCTCCATGGAGGCGCGGTCGCGGGACAGACCGCCGGGGCCCAGTGCGGAGAGACGACGCTTGTTCGTCACACCGGACAGCGGGTTGTTCTGGTCCATGAACTGGGAGAGCTGGGAAGTGCCGAAGAACTCCTTGATGGTGGCGTTCACCGGGCGGATGTTGATCAGGGACTGTGGGGTGATGGCCTCGGCGTCCTGAGTGGTCATACGCTCGCGCACCACGCGCTCCATACGGCTCAGACCGGTACGCAGCTGGTTCTGGATCAGCTCGCCGACCTGGCGGATACGACGGTTGCCGAAGTGGTCGATATCGTCGACGTCCACGCGCAGGTCAACGTCTTCGCCGTTGCGCTTGCCCGGGAAGGTCGCCGCACCGTCGTGCAGGGCCACCAGGTACTTGATCGTGGCGATGATGTCTTCCTGGTGGAGGGAACGATCGTTGAAATCGGCCTCGACACCCAGCTTGCGGTTGATCTTGTAGCGGCCGACACGGGCCAGATCGTAGCGCTTGGTGTTGAAGTAGAAGGAGTCCAGCAGGTTCTTGCCGGCCTCGGGGGTTGGGGTGTCGGCCGGACGAATCTTGCGGTAGAGGTCAACGAGTGCCTCGTCCTGGGTCTCGAGGGTTTCCTTCTCGAGTGCATCGAGCACCAGCGGGTAGTCCTTGAATGCCTGGGCGATCTCGGACTTGGTCATGCCGATGGCCATAAGGAACACGATGGCGGACTGCTTGCGCTTGCGGTCCACGCGCACCTGCGGCTGGTCCTTCTTGTCGATCTCGAACTCGAGCCATGCACCACGGCTCGGGATGATCTTCGCGCCGAAGACTTCCTTATCGGAGGTGCGGTCCTGCTGACGATCGAAGTAGACGCCCGGGGAGCGCACGAGCTGGGAGACGATGACTCGCTCGGTGCCGCCGATGATAAAGGTGCCGTGCGGAGTCTGCAGCGGGAAGTCGCCCATGAACACGGTCTGGGACTTGATCTCGCCGGTGTCGCCGTTCTCGAACTCGGCGTTCACGTACAGCGGTGCGGAGTAGGTGTAATCCTTCTCCTTGCATTCCTGCACGGTGTGACGCGGCTCTTCGAAGTACGGATCGGAGAAGGTCAGGCTCATGGTCTGAGCGAAGTTCTCGATCGGAGAGATCTCGTTGAAGACCTCATCGAGGCCGGAGGTGTGGGCCACGGTGTTAGTGCCGTTCTTTTCGTCCTCCTCGACGCGCGCCTTCCAGCGTTCGTTGCCGATCAGCCAATCGAAGCTGTCGGTCTGCACGCCCAGCAGGTAGGGCACATCGATGGGTTCCTTGATGGAACCGAAGTTCACGCGATCCGACGCCTTGTGCAGGTCAATATCATGCTGGTCGGCGCGTGCGATGATGGTGGTGGTGTTCGTCGTAGACTCAGTAGCCAATGGACGTTCCTTATCGCTCGCTAATATGTGGTAATTCCCCTGGGAGCGCCGGCATGGCCACCATATGCCTATGCGGACGCTTCATTGTCGACGGCATGCCCGCAATATGACACACCTCATGCAAAGTCAAAAGAATAGCGCTAAGGCAAGACTTTTACTGCACCGTAAACGTCACCGGATCGCTCTTCACCTTCGGATGATCCTTCAAACTCAGCTGCGCCACGTACGTTCCCGCATTGACTTTGGCCCAACCTGACTCATCCGTGCATTTGGCGAGCGTGGCGTTCGCATTGGTATTCCACGTGACCTTCTGAACGTCCTTATCGCCCTTAGCCATCAGCAGCAGACGTGAATCCGCCGGGCACACATCGGACTTGTAAATCGTTTCCTGACCGGAAGTAATGGTGAGCACACGGCCGGAATCGGACCCGTCCACTAAACAGTTGCCTGACCCCTCGTGCACGATGGTCGCGGTGAAATCAAGCGATCCTCCTACCGGCACGGATTGGGAGGCCGCGGAAAGCTGCAATGTCACATCACTGGCCGAGCAATCCTTGACGTTGCTGACTTTCTTCGGCGCCGGCGTGGCGTCGCGGGAAATCGCATACACCTCGTCATGGTGGATCATCGAGTTCACGGCACCGATACCCCGGCCAAGGCTATACACGCAGAATACAATCAGCGCGATTATCAGCAGCAGCACCGTACCGGCCACGATACGCCGACGACGATAGATGGCCTGCTGCTTTTTGCTGATCCTGCGCTTGCGCGGCTTGCCGGAACGGTTGTTTTGGGAGGGCCCGCCGGATGGCCCATTGGCCCCGGTGCCGGCTCCGCGTGCCGTTCTCGCGCCTGATGTGTTCCTCTGCACTGCCATAACTCTTCCAGTCTACGGTCACCACGCCCATACACGCTTGGGGAGCCCACCATTTTTCACAATGTCAGCTGGGTAGTCGCAGGCCGCCGTCCAGAATCTCTATCAGGCCGTCATCGTCAAGGCTGGCGATGCAGGCGGCAAGCTGAATCTGGTCCTTCCAAAGCTTGTCGGCATCTTCCCTGGGCAACGTGGCTCCAGCGGGAAGCTCGCGCAGCGCGGCGAGCACCAGACCGCGCACCTGTCGATCCGTGCCTTGGAATCGTTGGCGTGGGCGGGTGCGGCGCTCCCCCAGTCCGGGGCGGCCGGCCTTGAGAAATGCACAGTCGTCCGCAATCGGGCAGGTGTCGCACAGCGGCGACTTGGCCGTGCAGATCACCGCGCCCAGTTCCATCACCGACTGGTTCCACGTGACCGATGGGCGCTCGCCACGATGCAGTCGAGAGCGTTTGCCGCCACGGATAGTGCTGTTCACGACATGTTCGGCGCTACCGGCATTATCGGCGACGTCAGCATCGCACCCGAGAATCTCGTCTTTGGGCAGCATGCGGTTCGCCAGCGCGCGTTCGGCCGGGCTGGTCGCTCCCCCGCGCGATTCGACGCCCAGGAACACGCGGCTCAGCACGCGGCGAATGTTGGTATCGATCACGGCAATTCGTTCGCCGAACGCAAAGCTCATCACCGCGGAGGCGGTGTAATCGCCGATGCCGGGCAATGCAGTGAGTTCGTCATACGTGCGCGGCAGTTTGTCGGCGTAATCTTCAGCCACCACGCGGGCGCATTCCTGTAACCGCAATGCGCGGCGTGGATAGCCGAGCCGCCCCCATGCGGTGATCACCTCGGCCTTGGGGGCCTCGGCGAGGGCGCGGGCGTCGGGCCAACGTTCCATCCAGTCGGTCCAGTACGGCACTACACGGCTCATCTGCGTCTGCTGGCTCATGACTTCGGATACCAGCACGCCCCACGGCGTGGCCCGGCCGAAGCGCCATGGCAAATCGCGCGCATTGGCCTCCCACCATGCGCCCAATCGCAAAGAAATTGCTGTGTCGTTCATCGTTCTTATTCTTAGCAGCTATGACGAACGAAGCAGAACAGAATTCGCAGAACGCACAGAATCCCGAAACAAAAGTCGAGAAGATGTTCGAGTACGGGTACCGTAAATCGAATTACGGACCGGACGAACTCGTAACCGACGCGCATGGCAACCCCATCTCCGTGGTGGACGCGATGCTCTCGGCTGAAAAGGCCGCCACCACCGAAACCGTAACACCGCATCTGTGCTACTACTCACCGCGCATTCCCGGCAACACCGGCTCGGCCATCCGCCTGTGCGCGGTGACCGGCACCATCCTGCATTTGGTGGAGCCGTTGGGTTTCAACCTGCGCGACACCAAGCTGCGCCGAGCAGGCCTCGACTACCACGACATGGCCCACGTGGTGCTGCACCCGAATTTCGACAACCTGGTGGAGTCCATGCCCAATTCGCGCATCATCGCGTTCACCGCACATGCTACCAAGCTGTACACCGAGGTGGAATACAAGCCGACCGACATCCTGCTGTTCGGCCCCGAGCCCGGCGACATCCCCGACCCGATGGACATCATGGAGGGCCCTCATGTGGCCGAACAAGTGCGACTGCCCATGCGCCCGTCCTTGCGTTCCCTGAACCTCACCAATTGCGCGTCCATCGCCATCTACGAAGCCTGGCGCCAACTCAACTTCGCTGGAGGGCGCTGAGGAGAAGGCCCGGTGGGCCTTCGAGTAGCGACGCCGAACGAACGCCGACAGGCGTGAGGGAGGAAACCCTGAGCCTCGCAGCACGACCATCATTGTGGAAATGAACGCAGAAAATGGGTCTATCGGCGCTTCGAGGGGCTGATTTGGCATCTGCCGGAGGTCTATTGCCACTTCGAGGGGCTGATATATGCGAAGACCCCGAGTACATGCGTTGATATTTCAACGCCTATACTCGGGGTTTCGTCCTTTAACAGCCCCTCGAAGTGGCAGTAGACCTCCAGAAAGGTCGGAATCAGCCCCTCGAAACGGGAATAGACCTCTCGAAAGGTCATCCAAATCGATATCCGCCTTCGGAGGGGTGCATTCGGGCTTTTGCAGAATGCTTTCTGCTTTCAAAGGGGTACCTACGCAGAAACCCCGAGTATAGGCGTTGAAATATCAACGCTTGTACTCGGGGTTTCTTGATTGAGGTACCCCTCTGAAAGCAGATACCTATCTGCGCAAATGTACCTCTTTGAAGGCAGATACCCTACTGAATCAGTTCTTGAAGCTGTGAATCGGAGCGGGAATACGACCGCCACGGGTCACGAAGGCCTCGCAGCTGGTCTGGTTGACCGGCATGATGGGCGCGTAGCCCATCAGGCCGCCGAAGTTCGCCATCTCGCCCACGCCCTTGCCGGCAACCGGGATCACGCGCACGGCTGTGGTCTTCTGATTCACCATGCCGATGGCGGCTTCGTCGGCGATCAGGCCGGAGATGGTGGAAGCAGAGGTATCGCCCGGAATGGCGATCATGTCAAGACCCACCGAGCATACGCAGGTCATGGCCTCAAGCTTCTCGAGGGTCAGGCAACCGGAGGCGGCAGCGTCAATCATGTTCTTGTCTTCGGAGACGGGGATAAACGCACCAGACAGGCCACCCACGTAGCTGGAGGCCATGATGCCGCCCTTCTTCACCTGATCGTTCAGCATGGCCAAAGCCGCGGTAGTGCCAGGAGCGCCAACCTGCTCAAGACCGATCTTCTCCAGCACTTCGCCCACCGAGTCGCCTACAGCCGGGGTCGGAGCGAGGGAAAGGTCGATGATGCCGAACGGAATGCCGAGGCGGCGGGAAGCCTCCTGAGCCACCAACTGACCGACACGAGTGATCTTGAACGCCGTACGCTTGATGGTTTCGCACAGGAACTCGAAATCCTTGCCTTTGGCCGCATCCAATGCGCGGGAGACGACACCCGGACCGGAAACGCCCACGTTGATCACGGCATCGCCTTCAGTAACGCCGTGGAAACCGCCCGCCATGAATGGATTGTCGTCCGGAACATTGCAGAAGGCCACGAATTTCACGCAACCGTAGGAATCGTTGTCTGCGGTGCGCTCGGCGATGTCTTTGATGATATGGCCGAGCAACTCCACCGCATTCATGTCGATACCGGTTTTCGTGGAGCCAACGTTTACCGACGAGCAGACGATGTCCGTTTCGGAAAGCGCCTGCGGCAATGATTTGATTAACAGTTCTTCGGCCGGGGTCATGGCTTTGGAGACCAATGCCGAATAACCGCCGATCAGATCGACGCCGACTTCCTTGGCTGCCTTATCCAACGCGTGCGCGATTTGCACAAAATCTTCCGAAGTCTTGCAGCAGCTGGCGCCCACCAGAGAAATAGGAGTCACGGTGATGCGCTTGTTGACAATCGGGATGCCATAATCGCTTTCGATGGCTTGGCCTGTGGAGACCAGGTCTTTGGCATACGTGGTGATTTTACGGTAGATATTGTCGCAGGTTTGCTCAACGGAATCCGTCGCGCAGTCGAGCAACGAAATACCCATCGTGATGGTGCGAACGTCGAGCTTTTCCTGCTCGATCATCTGATTGGTCTCGTGGACCTCCATGATATTCAGCATGGTATTTCCTTAAGTCCTTTTCTTTTGAGGCCCGGCTCAGATGCGGTGCATCTTGGTAAAGATCTCCTCGCGCTGGCAGCGGATGCGCACGCCAATCTCCTCGCCGAGCTTGTCGAGATCGTCCACAATCTCGCCGAATTCCTTGCCGGCGTTGGAATAATCCACGATCATCATCATGTTGAAGAAACCGTCGATGATGGTCTGGGAAATGTCAAGCACGTTGACCTGATGTTCGGAAAGGTATGTGCAGACGCGTGCGATGATGCCGACAGTATCCTGACCGACGACGGTGATGATTGCCTTGTTCATGGAACTCCCTAAACGTGAGGTGTGAATATCCAGTTACCGTCTTGGCGAATTGCCGGACGTGCCCTCAACTATAGGGAAGGCACGTGCCAAAACACGTGCCTTTCGTCTATTTTGCCTTACATACTGAGATGACTGCCGGTTACCACCTACCGCTGCAGCAGCTGTATGTCACCGCCAGATGCCGTCAAGCACACGCACATCCACGCAATCGACCTTGCCGTCAGCAACAAAACGGAACTCGCCATCGCCGTCCGCACCTTGGAACAGCATACTGCCGGCCGCTTCGCCGTTGTTAAGGAAGACTTCCACCACATTACGGTCGAAGAAGATTTCGACGCGACGCACATCGGCGATGCCGCTATCGAAATCGATGTCGTCCACGACTGTTCCCTTCGTGACCAGTCGGGTCACGCCGTCGCGACGCTGCAGCTGCAATTCCATCGAATTACCATTGGCGGAATTGGTACCAGTCGCGATGAGCATTGTGAAATCGTCATCGTCAGCCAGATGCATGTCCGTGTAATACGCGTTGTTCGGCACAATAAAGAAGGTCCCGTTTTCGTCTGCATGCGCTTCCAAACGATCGCCTAGCAGCTGCTCGTACGCTTCCTTGACAGGACGGCTGGTCAAGCGGCCGTCACGCACGTGCAGTTCACGTGGCAGCGACATCATGCCGTTAGCGATGCACGGTTTTTCCACACGCATCGCGGGAAAGTCGCTATACCAGCCGAACACGATACGACGCCCGTCGTCGGCAGCAAAACTTTGTGTCGCGTAGTAGCCGGTACCGAAATCGCACCAATCGCTGTTCCCTACCTGCAAACGTGGGCCATCGGCGGTGTCCTTGAGATCACCAACATACCAACGCACCTGCTGGAAACGACCTTGCTTGTCACGGTAGTGCATCAAAGCTCCGATGGCGACCGTCTTGCCGTCGAGCTGGAACAGGTCAGGACATTCGTAGGTACGCGACAGCTGGTGGCCGAAGTCGGCGAGCACCGGTCCTTCATACTGCCACGTCACGTTGCGCTTGAGCGGTTTCTTCGCGGAGAAGAGCGCCATGGCAGGCACCGTATCCATATTGGGCTTGTCGGTGCCGGGTATGCCTTGCGGATCGCACGTAAACCAGCCGTCTGTACCCTGTGTGCTGATGCCAGGCGCCGCGGAGGACACAGCATCAGTATCGAATTCGGAGACCGGCAGATTCGTGGCGGTCACCATGTAAGCGCGTTCCGGATTGATCGCCTCGCCGGACATGCCGGTTTCCACCTTCGGATCACGGAAATCGAAGCCAAAACCATCGTTAACACGCAACGCGACTGGAGATTCGACACTCACATGCACGCCATCCTCACACAAGCAGGTGGTCTGGTATTCAGTAACAGACGATTCGTCTCCGCGAGTCTCCAGGTGCCGGGTTAGATACAGGCGAATAGCGGCCGCATCATCACCCTTGCAGGGATTGTCACACGCATCCACCGTCACCGCGGATCCGGAGAACGCGCCGCCAACGATGCGTTCGTCGATATGCAGCTCCGGCTGCGGTTCGAGGAAGATTGGCAGATGCGTCCAATGCACCAGATCGCGGCTCACTGCATGGCCCCAGTGCATATTGTCCCAGCCAAAACCGTACGGATTGAATTGGTAGAACAGATGGTAGCGTCCTTGGAAACGACACAGGCCGTTAGGATCATTCATCCAGCGAGCGAATGGCTCGAAATGCGCCGCAGGGCGAGCGAAACGATCATAGATCTGCTCCAGCGTCGGCTGCGTATCCCATTCATTGTCATATGGATTCATGCTGATGAAACGCACGCCTTCATCAAGAAGATTCTCGCACTCGGACAAGTAGGCGAACCGCACGGTCAGTTGGCGCGCTCTCACCGTGAGACACACGTTTGTCGGCACCGGAATCAAGAAACGGTGGCGACGCTCGGCCACCGGCATGGCATGGCTGGCGATTTGATGGCCGTCCCCGTCTGTAATGGTGACGGCAGCGTCATCGCCGCATCTTTCGGCGAACAATTCCAGCAAACGGTAGCCGCCGGTCTCGATGGCAACGGAATAGTTGTCAGGCATAATAATCTCCTCCACAGCGCCACATGATCAGATATCACGTGGCTACGCATTGAAAAACCGATAATCGGAAAACTAAATATGAAAAAAGGGGAACACCCGTCACAACACGATGGAATCGCGTTCGATGATGCGGCAGCGCAATGCTGTTTTGACGCCATCTCGTTGTCTCTGCACCGCCATGCCATGATCGGATTCGAGATCCGCTACGGCCTTATCGCCGTCAAGCATGGCAACCAGCTGCCGAATCGCTTCGAAGCCCATTTCATAATGGGGCAATTCCAGCGTGGTCAGAGATGGTTTGATCACATCAGTGATGAACGGCTGATTGTCGATGCTAATCACCGACACGTCGGTTCCGATGCGCACTCCGCGTTCTCGCGCAGCTTCATAGATGAAGGTGGCGCGCACATCGTTGAAACAGAAGATGCCGTCCGGCTTGATTTCGTCGAATACCCGCGCCGCCTCAGCAGCAGCGTTGGTCGTCTCCAATACATTGACGACCAACGCCTCATCGAATGCAATGCCAGCTTCCGCGAGCGCACGCCGATAGCCATCCAGACGCTCCCCCTGCGCGACAATGGCGGTTGCGGAACCGTAGTAAACGATGCGTCTGCATCCGGCTTGAATCAGACGGTTGGTGGCATCATACCCGGCCATCTCGTCATCAGGGTAGATTGAAGGAACCTTCCCTGCGGCGTCCTCACCATCCACCACTACTGTCAGACTGCCTTCCAATACCTCAGGAATGTCCACTTTACGGTGATACATCATGGCGTACAGGAAGCCGTCCACGTTGTATCGACGTAGGGCGGATATCTCTTGGTCTTCAAGTTCGGCATCATTGTTGGTGTTTGCGGTAAGCAGGATGTATCCAAGCTCGCGCGCGGCGTCCTGCGCCCCTTGGAGCACCTGACCCGCATACGGAGTCGTGGCTATCTCATCGGTGACGAATCCCAGAGTATTGGATTTGCTGGTGCGTAAGGTGCGCGCCACGGAATTAGGCTTGTACCCCATGTTCTCGGCAATCGCACGGATTTTCTGCGCAACCGCCTTGCTGACGCGATTGTGATCCTTGTTGTTCATAACCAAAGACACAGTGCACACGGAAACACCCGCTTCCTTAGCTATGTCTTTGATAGATACCAATCGTTTGGACCTGTTCACTCGTTGACTTACTGACGACTGCAGCATTTTATCACCCCCTTTTTCTGCGAACATGTCACGATGTCTGGTTTCGGGCGCGGCCCGTGCTCTGTTCCATGCGGTCATGAATGTCCATTCCAGGCAGACGGCCGAATGAATAAACAATCCAAGCTGTGCAGAACATCGGCAGCGACAAACCGAACACCATGAGAATTCCAGGCCATTGCACCCATACAAGCACGGTGAGAATCAGCAGTCCGACCTGCAGAAGGCTGCACAACGGGCGTGCCACAATCATCGCCAGTGTTGTACGAACAATCCAGACGGGACTCTCTTCATAGTTCGCGCGCACCACCCAAACCAAGGACGAGAACACCGCCAAAACTACGATGATGAGCAGCAGCACGCCGGAAACCATGATGTCGAAATCGCCGCGAGCATGCCAGTTCATCACGTAGTAGTCGACGATAACCACGGCCCAGAAAATAACCAAAGGCCAACCGAAAAGATTCGCGCGCTTGACTTCGCTTTTCCAGAAGCCGTGGAACGTCTTCCAAACTTCCTTGGCCCGCATTGAACAGTCCTCAGAAAGCAGCCACGCACGGAACGTAGCCTGCGCAGCCGCGAACGAGGGAAGAAATCCCAGCACGACTGCTCCCATCAGAGTGTGCGCGAGTATGGCCACGTTGACCACGAAAATCGCGACTAGCAGACGGCAGAACCGCTCGTAGGCCACAGAGAAGCGGGCAAGCATGGCGAATCCTTTCTATCGGCTGGCCTTTGGATTGGTTGTCTCTTGTCGGATTGCGTTTGACTCAGCCCTTGACCGCGCCGAGCATCACACCCTTGTTGAAGTACTTCTGCAAGAACGGATAGAGCACAAGCAGAGGCAGGGTAGAGACGATGATGATGCCGAACTTGATCTGATCGGCGGCCTGCTGCTGCGCAGCCGCGTTGACATTGGTTCCAGTACCCTGCGCCACCAACAGCAACTGCTGCAACACCACCTGCAATGGCTGCTTCGTGTCGTCGGTGATGTAGATAAGGCCCGTCATGAAGTCGTTCCAGTGGCCGACAAAGTAGTACAGACCAATTACAGCCAGAATCGCGGAGCTTAACGGCAGCACAATCTTGAAGAAGTAGCCAAAGTAGCTCAGCCCGTCGATCTGGGCCGCGTCGAAGAGCTCTTCGGGGATAGAGGTCTCGAAGAAGGAGCGGGCCACGATCACGTTGTACACGGAAACCGCGCCAGGCAGGATGAACACCCACATGGTGTTGTTGATGCCGAGGCTCTTGTACAGCAGGTAGTTCGGAATCAGGCCGCCGGCGATGAACATGGTCACGGTGAACAGGAACATGATCACGCGCCGCGGCTTGAACTCGCGACGGGATAGCGCGAAAGCGCAGGGAATGGTCACTGCCATGTTGACCGCGGTGCCGACCACCGAATAGATGATGGTGTTGAGATAGCCCTGCCAGATGCGCTGGTTGGCGAACACCTTAGCATAGCCAGCGAAGGTCACATCCTTGGGTAGCAGCAGCACTTCACCGCCGGCCACGGCGTTCGGATTTGAAAATGATGCGATGACCACGAACCACAGCGGGTAGAGCACCGCCACAATGGTCAGGAGCAGCAGCACATTGATGATGCCCGACACCGCCCAGTCACCCGGCTTCTGCTTCTGACGCACGTGCTTGTTCCAGGGAATGTCGTTCTTGTTCTGGGTAACAGCCTCAATTGTTGCAGACATGATAAAACCCTTCTAGAAAATGCTCGTATCGGAAACGCGCTTGGCGATTGCATTCGCGGTGATCAGGAAGATGAAGTTGACCAAGGTGTTGAACAGACCGATTGCCGTCGAGTACGAGTACTGGCCGTTGATAATACCGATTTTGTAGGTGTATGTGACGATGACTTCGGTGGCCGGCATGTTCAGCGAGTTCTGCATCAGGTAGATCTTATCGAAGCCCACGTTGAGCACGGAGCCCATGTTCATGATGAGCAGAATCGCGCATGTCGGCATGATCGTAGGAATATCGACGTAGCGAATCAGCTGCAAACGGCCTGCACCGTCGATCTTCGCCGCCTCGTACAGTGATGTGTCCACGCCGGCGAGCGCAGCTAGGTAGATGATGGAGTTCCAACCAACATGCTGCCAGACTTCGGAAATCCAATAGACCGCGGTGATGGCGCTGGTGGAACCCATCAGTGATTCGTCGCCGAAGAAGCGACCGAGAATTCCGGTGCCAGGAGTCAGGAAGATGTTGAGCATGGAGACGATGACCACCACGGAGATGAAGTGCGGCATGTAGGTAATCGTCTGCACGAAACCTTTGATCTTCTTAGAACCGATCTGGTTGATCAGCAGGGCCAGGATAATCGGGAAGATGAAGCCCATGACCAATATCCACAGGGAAATGCGGATGGTGTTGGTCATAATCTCACCAAACAGCGGATTGTGGAAGAATTCCAGGAAGTATTTGAAACCGACGAATTTGCCGCCGGTCAGGCCTTTGGTCGGATCGAACTCGCGGAAGGCGAGCTGGATGCCCCACATCGGCACGTAGGAGAACAATCCTACGAAGAACAATGCCGGAGCGGAAAGAATCCACAACTGCCAGTAGCGACGTAAATGGTCGGCGATACGATCGAGCAGACCTGGTTTCTTGCGGTCGGGAGCCGCTTCCATCGCCACGGTCCGTGCAGCAACGCCTTGCGATGTTTGTGCACTCATGTTGGTCTCCAATTTAGGATGATTGCTAGGGAACAAAAGTGCGGGGTCCGACGGCATTCACAGGAGAGGAACGAATCCGTGCGATGGACCCCGCGGTATTGCTTGGCTACTTGGTGTACTTGTCGTACCACTTCTGCCAAATCTCGATGTTGGCGTCGAGGCCGAGGGTCGGTTCGGACACCTTCTTCACGTAGGCGTCCCATTCCTTGTCGATGCCGCCCTTCTGGACCCACTTCGCGATCTGGTTGTTCGCGTAGTTGGAGATGGCGGTGTTGTTGTTCTGCAAGGTGTTGGAGTCCTCGGTATCCGGGCGCACGTAGATCGGGACGACGTCCTTGACGCCGTCGACGCGGTTGCGCGCCTCGCGGATGGCCTGGTCGGAGGCGGTGACCTGGTCAGCATTGGTGTCGTTGACCATCTTCACGTCGTCGCGGATCCAGCCGCCGAAGCGGTCCTGCAGGGCGATGGCACGGGTGTCGGGATACTCGGCGTAAGCCTTCTTCTTGTCGATGGTGTACTGGTGATCGCCATCATCGGAGACGATATCCGGGATGGAACCGAAGAAACCGGCCACGGAAAGCTTCTCGCCATACATGGCGTCGATGACCTTGTAGATGGCGTCCTGGTTAGCGGCGTTCGGGTTGACGGTCAGGCCGGAACCGGAGTAGGCCCAGCGGCAGGCGTCCTGGGAATAATCCCACTTGACCTGGGAGTCGGGCGTGGAGGCGTCCTTCTTCAGCGGCGGCAGGGTGACGTACTGGTCGCCAAGCTTGTCGCCGTATTCGGCGTAGTTGGACCAGCCGAAGGAGACGCCGGTCAGCGCGGTCTAGCCGTCACTGACGGTCTGCGAAGTGTATTGCGAGGCGTCGCGGGTGAGCACATCCTTCGGGATAAGGCCCTTGGCCATGAGTCCGTGCAGGTAGGAGACGACGTCCTTGAGCGCGTCGGAGGTGTAGTAGCTCTTGACCTTGCCGTTGTCCACGTAGTAGCCCTGTTCGGAAGCGCTGCCGCCCATGAAGGAGGTTACCACGCCTTCGGAGTTCATCAGCGTCAGGGGGCTCCACAGGCCGAAGCCGAGGCCGCGGATATTCATCGGTACCTCATCAGCCTTGCCGTTGTCGTTCGGATCCTGGGTCTTGAATGCCTCGAGCACGTTCTCAAGCTCGTCCCAAGTGGTTGGCATCTCGAGGCCGAGCTTGTCAAGCCAGGTCTTGTTGATGAACATGTGAGTGCCGGAAACCCCGTAACCCTTGCCACGATCAGACGGCAGCATGGCGATTTTGGTTCCGTCGGTCACGTACTTCGCGGCGCCCGGCTGGGCCTTGAGGAACTCCTTGACGTTCGGCATCTTGTCCAGATGCGGCTTCAGATCCTCGAAATAGGTGCTGTACTTGGCCGCATCCACCATGCTGAACAAGCTCAAGCCAATGTCCGGGAATTCACCGGCGGCCATCTTGGCGCTCTTCTGCTGGCCCCACGCGTTGTCGGAGACTTCCTGCCACTTGATGGTGCAGTCGCAGGCGGCTTCCAGATCCTTGGTGTACTGGGTGTCCTGCATCGGATGGTCGGTCACGTTGCGACGAACCAGAATGTTGACAATCGGCTTGCCATTCTCATCTGTGGTGGCCTGCTTGTTGCCGCAGGCGGCAAGCGCCGTGGCCATAGTCGCAACTGCAACGATTGATGCCAACAGGCGAACACTTCTTCGTGCCATGATTAGGCTCCTTCTTCCTTTATGTTTCCTCCTCGCACCGATGTAAGACGCACCTGTACGACCCCGTCAGCCACTTGCCTTGTGACTGTTTCTTTACGGTGGTCAACACTATAAATCGTTAATCGTTTATCTCAATAGTTAACGCTCACATTGACCAGTCCACCCAGCGCCGCAAACGTAAACTTCGGCTCCATACTGCCGTTCTCGCAGAACACCGGAATCACCCACATCGCGACACGCCGTTAATCGTATAACGTATGTATCGTCTGTCGTCTGACCGTTGCCAGGCACCAATACCGCCGGAATGGAACAGCTCAGACAAGTCACAAACCTGCATCACGCCATTCATGCTGTTCCATTTCCGGATTCGCGGACTCTCAGGAATCATCGAGTCCGTTGTGCCATGTTCACACGGCCAGACTCTCAACCGCACCGTCGTCGACCTGCACCGGCACCAGCTTCGGTTCTTCCTTGCCGCCCTTGAGCATAAAGGAGAAGACCAGCACGATTGCCACAAGCACGAGGCCGAACATATAGCCGTAGCGCGAACCGTCCACGAAGCCCTGCGCGGCATTGGCACCGCCACCGGCCGCATAGCCGGTCTGGCCCAGGCCCAGCAGGCAGGTGGCCACAGCGGTGGCGATGGCGCCGCACACCTGCTGCATGGTGTTGAGAATGGTGCTGCCATCAGCAGCCATGCGGCCCGGCAACGATTTGAGCGCAGCGGACTGCGCCGACTGCTGAATAAACGGGATGCCCACCATCACGATGATGTGTGCGGCCAAGAACAGCACAACACCCGAGTCAACACCGATGGCAAAGAACAACGCGCCACCGATGGCTGCCATCACCACACCGATCCACACGAGCACCCTCGCACCATGACGGTCGAACAGGCGACCGGCCATCAGCGTGCACACCGCGTTGACGATGCCGCCGGGCAGCATGAGCAGACCGGCGAGCGTAGAGCTCATGCCCAGTCCGCGCTGCAATTCCTGCGGCACCAAATACATGAACGCCAAAGTGCAGGCAAACGAGCAGCTGACCATGATGGCCGGCGTACGGAACGCCGCAATGCCAAGCGCGCGCAGGTCAAGCAGTGGGTCGGCGATGTGCAGCTGACGGTAGGCGTAGAGGGCAAGAACGACTACGCCAATCACCAACAAACCGACTACCGCCACGGAGAAACCCATGTCGCTGATCAGGCTCACGCCGGCCACGAGGCAGCCGAAGCCCAGCGCGGAGGCGACGATGGAAAGCATGTCCACGGCCGGGCGCGTGCGTTCGATTGGGGTGACGAAGAATGCGGCCGTGCAGGCCAGTGCGATTACGGCGACGACGGCGAACAGCGCGAAGATCGCGCGCCAGCTCAGGGCACCGATCAGCGCGCCGGCCAGGGTGGGGCCGATGACCGGCGCGAACATGATCACCAGGCCGGCCACGCCGTTGGCGGCACCGATTTTGTGGGGCGGGAAGACGCGCATGATGGCCGCGTACATGGTGGGCAGCACGATGCCGGTGCTGATGCCCTGCACGATTCGGCCGGCGAGCAGCACGGGGAAACCGGTGGCCACGGTGCATACCAAGGCACCGACGAGGAAGCAGGTCAGCGCGAACAGCACGAGCGTTTTGGCTTTGATCCATTTGAGCATGAAACCCACGCACGGCAGCACCACGCCAATGGCCAGCATATAACCAACGACCATCCACTGTGCGGTGCCGGAGGATACGGAGAACTCGTCCATCAGATCGGGCAGGGCGATGTTCATGGATGTCTCGGACAGCATGCCTAGGAATGCGCCGATGTACAGGCCGAGCATCACCTTATGCGGATGGTCGAAATGCCTGGTTTCGGAAGCGTTGTGGGGGCTATGGGAATAAGCGGTGCCGGATTCGCCGGCGGGCATGATGTTATCGGAAGTTGTCTGGATAGCGGACAACGGAACCTCTCTTGGATTACCTCTCAGATTGCCGTCGCGCGAAAATGTCGTTACGCCCCTAACGTCCGGGCCAACGACGGCAATAAAAAACGCATGGTGTCTGCCATGTGATTTCGGCAGATGCCATGCGATTTTCAAAACAATCCGTCACCGTAATACGATTCAAGATTCTTCGTAAGTCCGCCCCGCGTGTCGCGGGATAAAACGAAGCTCCCTCGTCAGAGGGAGCTCAGATGCGGGCTCAGGCCTCGCGCGAAGCGCTCGGAGCGGCATAAGCCGCGAGAGCGCGAGGAGCGTGGAAGCCTTGCTTTTCGAATTCGTCGGCGATCTTCTGAGCGACTTCCTGAGAACGACCCTTGTCCACCAACGCGATGATGGAGCCACCGAAGCCGCCGCCGGTCATACGCGCACCGTAGGCGCCGTTCTTGCGGGCCACGTCCACGGCGATGTCCAGCTCGGGGACGGTGACCTCGTAGTCGGCGGCCAGCGAATCGTGGGAAGCGTTGAACAGACGGCCCGCAGCCTTGATGTCGCCCTGAGCGAAGGCACGCACGAAGGAACGCACGCGCTCGATTTCGGTGACGACGTGGCGCACGCGCTTCTTCATGGTCTCGTCAGGCAGGGCGTCAAGCGTTTCCTTGAGGGCCTGGAACTGGTCATCGGCCTTGGAGATGCCGTCGGCGGTAACGCGCAGGTTGGCCACACCGAGAATCTTGGCGGCTTCCTCGCAGGTGGCGCGACGCTGAGCGTACTGGCCATCGTTGAGCTGGTGCGGAGCCTGGGTATCGACCACAAGCAGCTCGAGGTTGTACTTGTCGAGGTCGAACTCCTGCTGGGAGACGTTCTCCAGCGGGGTCAACTCCGGGCGGCAGTCAAGCAGCAGCGCGTGGCCTTCGGTGCAACGCATGGAGGCGCTCTGGTCAAGACCACCGGTGGAAGCGCCGGCCATCTCGTTCTCGGACTTGATGGCAGCGTTGATGAGGGTCACGCGGCCGGCGTCGGAATCGCCGTAACCAAGGCCGTACACGTCGTCCAGAGCCAGAGCGGTGGAGCAGGTCATGGCGGCGGAGGAGCTCAGGCCAGAGCCCAGCGGCACGCAGGAGACGAAAGCGGCGTCAAAGCCCTTGACCTTGTCGAAGCCGGCTTCACGCAGCGCCCAGGCCACGCCGGTCGGGTAGGCGGACCAGCCGTCCACGCCACGGGCCTTGAGGCCATCGAGATCAGCTTCGGCAACCTTGTCGGGAGCCACGTCGGAGACGACGCGAACCTTGGTGTCTTCGCGCGGCTTCAGAGCGATGAAGGTGCGGTGCGGCAGAGCAATCGGCAGGCACAGACCGGCGTTGTAATCGGTGTGCTCACCGATCAGGTTCACGCGGCCCGGAGCAGCCCACACGCCCTCGGGCGCAGCGCCGTAGGTGTCGACGAACAGCTTGGTAGCTTGCGAAACGCCTTCCTCATGGGTCAGCGGCTCAATGAATTCAACAGCAGTCATTGATGTTTTCTTTCTATCAGTCGGCGATGTCGATGGAGCCGAGCTCGTGGAAGCGCTTGGCGATGAGTTCCGGCGTGGTGTCGGAGATCCAGGCGGCCATGCCGGATTCGGAGCCGGCGAGGTACTTGATCTTGTTGGCGGCACGGCGGAAGGAGAAGAACTGCAGGTTCAGGCGGTAGTTCTCGCGGCGCTTGTCGTGGATCGGGGCCTGGTGCCAGGCAGCGATGTACGGCAGGTCCATGCCCTTGCCGTCGCCCTTGTCGAAGAAGGCGTTGCCGCGCTTCAGGAGGTGCGAGTACATGGAGGCAAGGTCCCAGCGCTCTTCGTCGTTGAGCTGGTCGAGGGTGAGCACGTCGCGCACCGGGGCCACGTGGACTTCAAGGGGCCAACGGGCGGCGGCCGGCACGTAGGCGACCCAGCTGTGGTTGCGCATCACGATGCGTTCGCCGGCTTCGAGCTCGGCGTTCATGATGTCCTTAAGCAGGTTGCCACCGGTCTTCTCGTGGTAGGCCTCGGTGTGCTGGAGTTCCTTCTCCATCTTCGGGGCGATGAACGGGTAGCAGTAGACCTGGCCGTGCGGGTGGGCGAGGGAGACGCCGATTTCCTGGCCGTGGTTCTCGAACGGGAAGATCTGCTCGATGCCTTCCATCTTGGAGATTTCGGCGGTACGGAAGGCCCAAGCCTCAACCACGGTGCGCAGGCGGGAGACCGGCAAATCGGCCGGCAGGCCGTCCTCGTTCGGGTCGAAGCAGATGACTTCGCAGCGGCCGGCGGCGAGCTTCTTCTCCCACAGCGGGTTGCCGTCAACGTAGGTCACGTCCTCGGAGACACCGGGCACGCGCACCATCGAGGGGAAGCGGTTCTCGAACACCACGACGTTGTAGTCGGTGTCCGGCACTTCGCCGTCCTGGTACGGGTCACCGGGCTTGCGGGCGGCCAGCGGGTTGCCCTTGGCGGTGGCGCCGGGGCCGGCGGTGATCGGGCGGTTCATACGGGCGGTGGCCATCGGGATCCAGTCGCCGGTCAGCGGGTCGCGGCGCATCTGCGGGGCGGCGTACGGCACTTCGTTACCGTCGGCGTCCAGATGCGGGGCGAAACGGTAGTCCAGCGGGCGCGGGTCCTTGAGCTCGCGGGTCTTGGCACCGGAGACGAACTCGGGGTCGTCGTCCAGGTAGAAGAAGTCACGACCGTCGGCAAGCGTCGCCGGCGTGATGCGGATATGCTCCTTCGCATACTCCCCGGGGGTGTAGTTGGCGAAATCAGCCATGGGTTTGCTCACTTTCCTCAATGGTCTCGCTCTGGTGGGCCAGCACGAGCTCCTTTACTAAATCCTTGGTTTTGGCGGCGGAGTCGGGGTCGAGCCCGTCGTCAGTAATGACCGTGTCCACTTGGTCGAAGCGCGCAAACAGCGACAGCGACGTGCAGCTCCACTTGGTGTGATCGGTCAAAACTATGGTGCGATCGGCGATGTCCATCATCGCCATATCGGTTGCGGCTTCCAGCGAATTCGGCATCAGGAAGCCACGGGGAATCGACACCGAGTGGGTGCCGAGGAATACGGTGTTGACACGCAGCGAAGCGACGACCTTGTCCGCGATCGGGCCGACAAGCGAGTTCGATCGGGTGATCACGCCGCCGGTGACGATCACCTCCACATCCTTGGATTCGAGGGCCTGGACCAGCTCGGCCACGGGAATCGAATTGGTGAGGATGGTGATGCCGCTGGACTGCTGCGATTCGAGCAGATGCTGGGCGAAGACATAGGCCGTGGTGCCGCCGCCGATGGCGATTACATCGCCGGGAGCCACATATTTGATGGCTTCCTGGGCGATGGCGTCCTTCAGGCCGATATCCATCTGAGACTTGACAGAGAACAGGGGTTCGCTGAGCAAGGTACTGGTAGTCACCGCGCCGCCATGGACGCGCTTCAACAGTCCCTTGTCGGCAAGTTCGGCGATATCGCGGCGGATGGTCATCGCCGACACACCCAGTTCCTTCGATAGCGCCGTAATGCGCACTGCCCCGCGTGTGCGCAACCTGCTCAAGATGAGGTGCTGACGTTGTGACGAAATCATGCGAACATTATCGCACGCAAAAGCTCACAAACCAAACCGGCTTGAGCGTTTTGGGGACAATTTCTCGAAAATTCCGAGCAATTCAGGTGTCATTTCCACAAAACCGCGCAAAATCGCACATTGCGCGAACCGATATTCTCACAGCGGCCACTAGCGCGATAGCTCACGACCGACGACTCTCCCGCGCGCGTTGCTCAGCGGAGAGTCACGCCTGATACCTGGTGCGTCCCGGTTCATGTATCTTCTGCCGAGCCGACGCCTGCGTGCGCCTCGACACGCAGTAGCCCCCTTCCCCAATTCGCCTAGGTCGGAATCACCTAGCCGCACCGGCCCAAGCGTGAGACAATAGGCGGTATGACTTACGTTTCTGAAAGCTTCTGGCACGACGCCGTCAACAAAGCCACCACCGATCTGTTCACCTTCGGCTACAAGCACATCATCAAACCGAACTTCGTGTTCAACCACCGCCCCGATGAGGCACACGATCAGATGATCGAGTTCTGCCACGTCGTCAAGAACGTCCCGCCGCTGCTGCTCGCCGAACAGCTGATGCTCGACTACACCGACCCCATTCTGGAAACGAATGTGATGGGCGTCGATTTCACCAACCCGTTCGGCCTGTCCGCCGGCCTCGACAAGAACTGCGAGATGCCCGTGGTGCTGGACCATGCCGGCTTCGGCTTCGAAACCGTAGGCTCCACCACCTCGCGTCCCTGCCCGGGCAACGCCAAGCCGTGGTTCCACCGTCTGCCTGAATACGATTCGATGATGGTGCACGTCGGCCTCGCCAACATCGGTTCGGACAAGGTCATCGAGCGCGCCGAGAAGGCTTGGACTCAGGCCCGCCAGATGCAGCTGTCCGTGTCGATCGCCCGCACCAACGACGACCAGTGCGGCGATTTGGACGAAGGCATTGAGGATTACTGCATTTCAATGCGCCGCGCCGCCGGCCGCACCGCGATGGTGGAGGTCAACGTCTCCTGCCCGAACACGCACGTCGGCGAACCGTTCACCGCGACTCCGGAAGCGCTCGACCGTCTGTTTACGGCGCTCGACAAGATCGACCGCCCGCAGCCCACGCTGGTCAAGATGCCGTTGAACAAGCCGTGGGGCGAGTACAAGGAACTGCTCGATGTGCTGGCCGAGCACAATGTGCAGGGGCTGTCCATCGCCAATCTGCAGAAGGACCGCACCGGCCTCGAGATTCCGCGCGATTGGGAGGGCGGCCTGTCCGGCGGCCCGTGCACCAACGCCAGCACCGAGCTGATTCGCAAGGTGTATAAAGAGTATGGCGACCGGTTCGCTATCGCCGGCATCGGTGGCGTCTTTACCCCCGAGCAAGCCTATGCGAAGATTCGTTCCGGCTCCAGCTTGGTCATGTTCATCAGTTCGCTGATGTACCGAGGCCCGCAGCAGATTACCGTGTTGAAGCGCGGTCTGGCCCAGCTGCTGCGCCGCGACGGATTCGAGCACGTCTCCGACGCCGTCGGCGTAGACGTGGAGTGAACTCACATATTGCCCTATTACCCATGGGGCGGTAAAACCCTCATGGGGCGGTGATTGTCCCATGGGGCGGTTAGCCAAATTTCACATTCCGCAGAATACCGCCGTTTTGGGTTACCGCCCCATGAGGGTTTTACCGCCCCATGGGAAAGTTACCGCCCCATGAGGATTTAGTACGCACCGGCCACGTATTGCGGGGCGTAGGGGATCTCGGTGGACGGTATGCCCAGCTTGTTGGCTGCACGCAACGGCCAGTATGGATCACGCAATGCGGCGCGGCCAATCTCCACGGCATCGGCTTCGCCATGGGCCAGAATCTTGGCCGCCTGCTTCGGCTTGGTGATAAGACCCACCGCGGTCACCGGAATATCGGCCTTGGCCTTGACCTGCTCGGAGAACGGCACCTGATAGTTCGGCTTGACCGGAATCGACACTCCCGACATGATGCCGCCGGTAGACACGTCCATCACATCGACGCCATGCTCCTTCAGCACCTTGGATAGTGCGATGGTCTGGTCCAAATCCCAACCGCCGGCGGCCCAATCCGTGGCCGAAATGCGCACCAGAACCGGCACGCCCTCAGGGACGGCCCCACGCACGGCATCCACAACCTCGACCAGGAACCGAGAGCGACCGGTCAAATCGCCACCATATTCGTCATCACGCTCATTGCTCAGCGGGTCAAGGAACTGAGAAATCAGATAGCCATGCGCGGCATGAATCTGAATCGCTTGGAAGCCGGCGGCCACCGCACGGCCCGCCGCCACGGCGAACGCGCCGACCAGACCATGAATCTCATCCACGGACAGCGCGCGCGGCGTACGCAACCCACCGAACGCGATTTCAGACGGTGCCATGGTAGGCCAGCCGCCCGCCTCCTCCGGCACGTTCTGACCGTCGTAACCAACGGCAAAGCAACCAGTCGAAGCCTTACGCCCCGCATGGTTGAGCTGGATGGCAGGCACCGCACCCGCCTCGCGAATACCGTCCACGATCCAGCGCCAAGCATCAATCTGCCCGTCTTCCCACAGGCCCAGATCGCACGGCGTGATACGCCCCTCAGGAGCCACGGCGGTGGATTCGACAATCACCATGCCGAATCCGCCGAACGCGCGAGACACGTAATGCTGGTAGTGGAACGGCGTGGGCCTACCATCGCGGGCGAACGACGAATACGTGCACATCGGCGGCAACCAAATACGATTACGCACGGTCACCTCGCGCAGCGTCATTGGCGCAAACAGCCCCGGACGGTCCTTGCTGACTTTCTTATCTGCCTTGCTCACAGCTTCCCTTTCCTCATAATCCTCATAATCATCGAACGATTCGCTCGTCTTGCCCGCGCCGGCCCGCTTCTTGGACCGTGCATCGGATTTTGACTTCTTCTTACCGTGCTTACGGTTCTTCGATGCATCCTCGTGCTTGGTCTTCGGCTGCTTGGACTGATCGCCGTCCGAAGACGAAGCCAGCGTCACCGCTTTGAGATCCGGCACGTCGAATCCACGAAAATCAAAATTCTCATGCGTCAGATCGTCGTTGCTCATCGTTCCCCTTTCCGATGCACGTTCATGGCAAATATTCGATGAACGCGATGGCGTTGTCATTAAGTATTGTAAAACGGGCGTCACCTGAAACAGGTAACGCCCGCAAACTACGTAATTTGGGTATCGCAGTCGGCCATGTTACGCAGACTCAGCCGGCATGCAATCACCAAATGTCAAACGCCAATCACCAATCACTGGCCATCATTCGACTGCTCTGAATTGGTGCCCTGGGTTTGGGTGTTGTTTTGCCCAGTGTTCTGCGACTGAGACTGATTGTTGCTGCTCTGCGATTGGCTGTTGCCATTCGTAGTGGTCTGCGGCACGCTGAACGTTCGTCCGCCAATGCCCAGATACTTGCCAGTCGTGGTGTACTTCGAGACGGGCTGGCCGTAATCGTTGTCAATCGGTATTTTCTTCTTGGAAATGTAGCTATTGAAGAAGTTGGTAACGGCCGGAGCCGCGATTGTCGAACCATCCCAATAGCTGTTGTACCGGCCGTTGATGGCAATGTTGGAAATACGGTTGGTGTACGGGTTCTGTGCATCGCCGACCACAGCGAACGCCGCAATCTGATTAGGAATGAACGATCCACCGGACACCGCAAGATCCTCACTGGTACCGGTCTTACCAAACGACTTACGCCCGTCAGCCAATCTGAATGACCAACCGGCACCATCCGGCCGCACCGTACCTTGGTTCAGGGTATAAGCGAGTGTTTGGATGATGTCCTTATCCACCGCCTGATGGCAGTTCGCGGATGGAACCTTGAGATCGTTGCCGTCCTTATCGGTCACCTTGCTGATGGCAATCGGGTTGCATTGCACACCATTCGAGGCGTATACGGCGAAGATGCTCGCCATGGTCAGCGGGGACACATTCACCGAGCCGATCATCATGGATGGTGTATACACCTGGGTTTTGTCGATGGTCTCACCCGTGGCGGCGTCATGGTATCCCAGTTCAGTCGCGGTGTCCGCCACCTTGCACAGTTTGAGGATGGCACCCATGGAAGCCTGAGTAGTGTTATGCGAACGGACCAGACCGAGGAATGGGCTTTCTGGGTTCACTGTACCTGCGCCCATGGCGTTCGACACGTTCCACGAATCGGCACCGCCCGAATAGTTACTGCAGGCGAAGTCCGTAGTGGGGTATGACGTCGAGGTCTGGAGGTTGTCGTTGATGGAATGGCCCGCTTCCATCCACGCAATCAGGTTGATCGGCTTCCAGGACGAACCGATGGTCCAACCAGAACCACCGCCATCCGCCAAATCGACGGCATAGTTCTGGCTCGTCTTGGTGGGATCGTTCGCGGCTGCCGGAGTGGCGTCATAGTAACGATTCAGGCCAAAGCTCAGCACTTCGCCGGTTCCCGGTTTGACTGCGGCCATGGCTATCTCCATGCCGCTGGGATCGTCCGGTGGAATGGTATTACGCGCGGTCTCCATCATCGTGGAATTCGCTTCCACATCCAGCGTGGTGACGATTTTCAGGCCACCCTCCTGCAGCAGCTTGTTACGCTCGGCACGAGTCTTGCCGAATTCTTCGGAGTTCTGGATGCGATGCACCACAAAATCGCAGAAGTACGCGTAATCGCCGGTGTCCTGACAGCCGACATTCACGTCCTGTGCTTTCAGCGTGTCCTTCAACGGCGTGTTCACAGCTTCGGTGTACTGCTTCTGGGTGATGTATCCTTCCTGCAGCATCAGCTTGAGCACGATATTGCGTTGGTTTTCGCTTTCCTTCTGGTTCTCTTCGACCAGCGGATCATACAGGCTTGGGTTCTTGGTGATAGCCGCGATGGTGGCGGACTGCACCACGTTCAAATCGGCGGCGGACACGCTGAAGTAGCGCTGGGCCGCGGTTTCCACGCCATACAGGTTGTTGCCGAACTGGGCGATGTTCAAATAGCCCTGCAGAATCTCGGCCTTGGAATACTTCTTTTCCATCTGCACGGAAATCAGCATCTCGCGAATCTTACGGGCGATGGTGTCTTCAGTGGCATGGTACTGGGCGATCGAATCGTCATCCTCGATCGCCTGCATCAGCAGCACGTTCTTGACGTACTGCTGGGTCAGCGACGAACCACCCTGCTGGGAGCCTTTGACGAGGTAGGTCTGCACGAACGCACGCATCACGCCTTGCACGTCGACGCCGGCGTGAGTCCAGAATCGACGGTCTTCGCGCGCCACCACTGCCTGCTGCATGGTTTTGGAAATCTTCTTCAGCGGCACGACGATACGGTTTTGGTTGTAGAACGTCGCGATAACGGTGGAACCGTCTCGCGCGTACATCGTCGACTTCTGGGGCAGACTAGTCACGTCGAAGTCCACGTTTTCTACCTTGAGCGACGGAATCACCGCTTTGGCGGCTTTATTGGCACCGATCACACCCGGTACAAACAACACGCTGGCCGCCACGCCGCCGCAGACGGCAAGCATGATATAGGCCAAGAGGAGAACAAGCACACGTTGGAGAGTGAGGGACTTCTTTTTGGGCATGGGCCCCATTCTAAATGGGGTGCCCTACCAACCGGGCTTACGGTCAGCTCCCGTGAACATATCATCACAAGAATCGCACTAGCGTAACATTGGCTGGAAGTCAGCCGAACGGTCAGCGCCGCGAGCGTCGAATCAGCATACCGGGCTGGAAGATGATGATCGATCGGCCGTCACGTGCGATCCATCCGCGGTTGGAAAAGTCCATCAACGCCTTGTTCACGGTCTCACGACTGGAGCCCACCAGTTGGGCCAGCTCTTCCTGAGTCAGGTCATGCGGCACTTTGAGGCCCTGTTCCACCGGCTCGCCGAAACGTGAGCCCAAGTTGAGCAATGTCTTGGCCAGACGCGCCGGCACATCCATGAATACCAAGTCGGAGATGCGTTCGTTGTTGCCGCGCTGGCGGCTGGCCATGACCTGCAACATGTCGATGGCCACACGCGGATGCTCATCAAGCCATGCGAACAGGGCATCATGCTCCAGCCAGACCACGCGCGTGCCATGGCTCATGGACACCGCGGACGCGGTGCGCGGGCCACCATGAGGGTCGAATACCGGAATCTCGCCAAGCACTTCGCCCGGCGCGTGGATGGACAGCAGCTGCACGCGGTCATCGGAAGAAGTGCGAATCAGCTTGACGCGCCCCTGCTCCAGTAAATACATGCGCTGATCGGTATCGCCTTCGGAGAAGATATAGTCGCCTTTATCGAACGTCGCATGCTTCAAATGCGGCAACAGCTCCTCGGCTTCGGCTGGCGATACCTGCTTGAACAATGCCGTATGCAACAGGATGTTTTCCTCGTCAGCAAAAGCGTTTGGCGTTTCCAAGCTCATCGCACCATCCTTATTGTCCTATGACCGTCGTCGCCCATCCGTCATATTGTAACGCGCCCCACAGGTTTCGTCAGGAGCATGCCCTCATTCGTCACTTCATGTGTGGCACGATCCGATAGCCGTACGACATGCTGACGAATGCGTTACCGCGAAAAACGGCACTGTCGCGGCTACCGCGCTCGCCCATGACAAAACCGCGCACGGCCAGCGGCAAAATCGTATACGGCCATCGGTGAAATCACGCCGCAAACCAGTCAATAAGGTGCTCGACGATGTGTTCGCGGCTGAGACCCGTCTGGCTTTTCATCGGGTCCACGCGTTTGACCGCTGATTTCACCGCTTTGTCTGACATCTTCTCGCGACTGGTGTTGAGCACACGGCTCATCTTGGCCGCATCGATGTCATATGCCATGGTCACATGGTGCAGCACCGCGCCGCCTGAGCCTACGGGGAAGCGCCGCTGCGCCGCTCCCCCGATCTTGCCGTACTGCGAGGCGATATCATTGAGGCCCGCGAACCGCACATCTAAACCAAGTTCGCGCAGCGCTTCGACCAGCCACCAGTCACAGAGCCGGTAGGATTCTTCGATGCTTACGCCCTGAACGAAATCGAGCGGCGCATACAGAGAATAGGTAATGGTGTTGCCCGGTTCGATAAACATCGCTCCGCCGCCCGTGCAACGGCGTACCACGTCGAAGCCGAGCTGCTTGGCAATGTCCAGATTCACCTCGTCCTGGGCCGATTGGAAACGGCCGATGACCACAGCCGGGCCCGCCCACTCCCATAATCGGATGGTCGGCTGTCGTGTTCCTGCTGCGACTTCACGCGCCCAGGTCTCGTCAATGGCCATTTGCTCGTCCGGAGTACGCGGATGGCCGTGGATCACGGTGAGTTGAGGCTTGAGGGCGTTCCAGCGCTCCCGGTATTCAGAGCTTTTGTCGGGCTGCTTGGTTTGTGTATTGATGGATGCTGGGATGTTCGGCGCATCGGGGCTGCCCACCCCCACCCGCTGCGCTGGAGCCCCCGCCAGCGGGGGTAAGTTGCTGCTTACGGCTCGGCTGTATGCGGTTTTGATGGCAATTTCATCTGTGCCGATAATTTGGCAACTAGGATGGGCGTCCAATACGGACCGCAATGAATCATCGCTAATTAGAGCTCGTTCCAGGTCATGCAACAAAGCATGAGATTCGGCATCCGAAACTGATTCAATAAAGAAATCACCGCTGATATGGCATGACTGTGCGGTGCCGTCATCATCGACGGATACGGTCACGGCGACTAGTTTGCTGCCAACGGTTTTGCATTCCCCATGTCGCATTTGCATGCAACTCAGTATAGAGAGTTTTCTGGCTCCCCTCAGCGAGGGGAGCCAAGTTTGAGGTCACATGCGGGCCAGAATGTCCTTGCCGACCTGGTCGGTGGAGCGCACGGTGGAGCCGAGCTCCTCGATGTCCGCTTCGACGGCGGTATGGATCTTCTTGGCCGCATCATCAAAGCCGAGATGCTCGAGCAGCATGGCGGCGGAGAGGATGGCGGCGGTCGGGTTGGCCTTGTTCTGACCGGCGATGTCCGGAGCGGAACCGTGAATCGGCTCGAACATGGACGGGAACTCGTCGGAGGCGTTGATGCAGCCGGAGGCGGAGTAGCCCACGCCGCCCACCACGGAGCCGGCCTCATCGGTCAGAATGTCGCCAAAGAGGTTGTCGGTGAGAATCACATCGAAACGGCTCGGGTCGGAGACCAGGAAGATGGTGGCCGCATCAATGTGCTGGTAGTCGTGGGTGACCTCAGGGTATTCCTCGCCGACCTTGTCGACGATGCGCTGCCACATATCACCGGCGTTGACGAGCACGTTCTTCTTGTGCACCAGGGTGACGTGCTTCTTGCGCTTCATAGCGAGCTTGAAGGCGTAACGCACCACACGCTCCACACCGTATGCGGTGTTGATGGACACCTCGGTGGCCACCTCCTGCGGGGTGTTGCGGCGCACCGCGCCGCCGGCACCGCAGTACAGACCTTCGGTGCCTTCACGTACCACCACGAAGTCGATGTCGCCGGGGTTGGCGAGCGGCGAGGTGACGCCCTTGTACAGCTTGGAGGGGCGCAGGTTCACGTACTGGTCGAGGTCGAAGCGGAGCTTGAGCAGCAGGCCGCGTTCCAGAATGCCGGCCTTGATGCGCGGATCGCCCACGGCACCGAGCAGAATCGCGTCGTTGGCCTTGATGCGCTCCTCTTCGTCCTCGGGCAGGATCGCACCATCGCGCAGATAGCGCTCGGCACCCAAGTCGAAGTTCTCGTACTCGAAGTCAGCTACGCCTTCAGCGGCCTTTTCCAAAGCCTTCTGAGCCCACGGAGTGACTTCCTTGCCAATACCGTCGCCGGGAATAACGGCGATTTTATATGTCTTTGCCATAGTTCAAGGAGCCTACTCGCGCTATCACCTGCCGGCCCGAACCCGCTCAGCTAGTGGACATGGCCTAATGAGCGAGCCCCATCACATCCATGCACCAAGCGTTCTCATAGGAAACCTCTTCCCATTGCTTGTAACGCCCGGATAGACCGCCGTGACCGGCCTCGACCTCAATCTTGGCCACCGCGTCCACGCCGGCGGACTGCAAACGGGCCAGCCATTTGAGCGGCTCGACGTACAGCACGCGGGTGTCGTTCATCGAGGTGGTAATGAAGATTCTCGGGAATTGCGCGGCGGCGACCGCGCCGGTGGCAGCCCCATCAGCACTGCCGTCACCGGCAGCCTCGTCGTTGCCGCCCTCGAGCACGGCGACCGGCACATTCTCGTATGGCGTGTACGACTTCATATACTGATACACCTCAGGGTCATGCAACGGGTCTCCCCATTCGTCCCATTCGGTGACGGTCAACGGCAAGTCCGGGTCAAGAATGGAGGTCAACGCGTCCACGAACGGCACATCCGCCTCAACACCGGCGTAGCATTCGGGCGCCATATTGGCAATCGCGCCCATCAGCAGACCGCCAGCGGATCCGCCGTTGGCCACGGTGCGCCAAGCATCAGCCAAATGCGCCTTCTGCAGCGCGCGTGTGGCGTCCACGAAGTCCTCAAAGGAATGCTTCTTGTTCAGTCTGCGCCCCTGCTCATACCAGGCGCGTCCCATTTCGCCGCCGCCACGAATATGCGGCACGGCGTACAGCACACCGCGATCCAACATGCTCAGACGAGAGACCGAGAACCCCGGATCGGAGGAAATCTCGTATGCACCATATCCGGTAATGAACATCGGCGAATCCTGCGCCGGGCAATCGCGGTGCCAGACGAGGGAAACAGGAATGCGTTCGCCGTCGCGCGCGGTAATCCACACACGGCGTTCCATGTAATCGCGTGGATTGAAGTTGCCCAACACGGTGGCTCGCTTCAGCAGCGCATCTTCACCGGTGGCGGGATCGATTTCGTGCAACTCGCCCGGGCGGGTGTAGCTGGCGAACGAGTAGCGCATGCGCGGCGCCTCATACGAGGGGTTGCCGCCGACGCCGATGGTGTACAAGCGCCGGGTCTCACCGGGCAGGTGGTCGTCGCTAGCACCATCGGAAGATGACGTGTGATCCGTGGGGGCCTCATCTTCGGTCCACAAGATTTCGCCATGATCGCCGGTGAAGTTTTCGCGATCGTCGGCAACCATGTCCCAGTCGTCCTCCAGGGCAGGCGGCAGCAATTCCGTAAACCGCCACGGCCGTCCGGCCAGGAAGTCGGCGGCAGCCGCGCTCTTGGTCATGTATGCCACGTGCGGCTGGCCGTCGGCACGGTAGCTCAGGGACACAAAGTTGCGATGCAACGCAATGCCTTCGATGCCCAGACCGTGGGCACCCTGCAATATCGCCGGATTGACGGCGTTGAAGTATGCCTCGGTAATCGGCTTATCCGGCTCACCATGTTCACAGCCGTACGGCGACCCGGCGGCAATGCACACGCCTTCGCCGAGTCGGTACGGCGGCTCATGGCCACGCATGTCAATGACGTCGATTTCGAAATTCGGATTGGCGGCGTTGTGATAGACCACGGCGAGTGGCACATCCGCACCGTTCTCCCCCGCGCCTTCAAAACAGGCAAAGCTCACATCATATTCAATATCGTTCTGACGCGGAATGAAAGCTTGGAATTCGCCTTCAGGCGTGGCCACCGGCAGCATCAGCACTTCGGTGGTGGTTTTGGAACCGGTGCCGATCACGATATTGCGCTCATCAAAACTGATGCCAACGCCCACCCAGAACCGTTCATCGGTTTCTCGGTACACGCACACATCCGATTCGACCGCCGTGCCAACACGATGACGCCACACAGCGAGCGGCCGCCAGGAATCGTCCAATTCCACCCAGAACACCCATTGGCCGTCCGGCGTGAAGCATGCGCTGCCAATGCCGGTGAACTGTTCGGGCAGTTCGCTGACCGGCTCCCCGGTCTCCAGCCCGGCAAGGTCGCGAATGCGGAAATCATATCGCTCGTCTCCCGCAACATCCACGCCGTACAGCATCCAACGGCCGTCCTTGCTCAGATCCAAGCCGCCGAGCCGGAAGAAGTCATGCCCCTCGGATTCCTTGTTCGCATCAAAAACGACCTGTTCACCGGGCATGGAGCCGGGCGCGCCTTGCGGATCCACGACCGGCGGGTCCCAGTCATCGGCATCGCGCACGGGGATGCGGCATTGCACGCCATACTGTTTGCCCTGCTGCGTGCGGGTGAAGTACCAGTAATCATTGACGCGCGTGGGAACCGACATATCAGTCTCTTCCACATGCGATTTCAGCTCTTCAAACAACGTATGCCGGAAATCCGCCAGATGCGCCATGCGACGCTCGCAGTACTGGTTTTCGGCAGCTACGTAGCTGCGCACATCATCGGAGTCTTTGTCTCGCATCCACTCGTAATCGTCTTCGAAAACGTCACCGTGGAATTCGCGGCGCTTCGGCTCGCGCTTGGCGTAAGGCGGCATCGCGGCCGCGGCGTTTGTGCTCTCGTCAGTCATACCACGCGATTATAGGCGAGGCACCGCACCGGGACGCATTCAGTGTTCATCACGCCGCGCCTATCGCAACACCGTCTTCAGATACGGCAGCATGGTCTTCAGAATGTTCGAGCCGGTGGTGCCGGTGAATACTGGCACATCGGTTACCGGAGTCGGCTGGGTCGAGGTGAGCCCCGTCACCGACGCCAATCCGGTTGATTCGCGCGGGCTCAACTCACGAATGACGATCGCCAGTACACGTCCGGGATATCTGCGGGCGATGGTGGCGTACGTGGTCGGGTCTTTCTGCCCGTCATCGCCCACCAGAATGAACTTCATGTCTGGGAAGTCGGCCATAAGTTGTTCGGCAAACTCAAGTTTGTGCTGGGGGCCGGTGGGTACGAAGGTCTTGGGCCTCGGGTCGAGGTCGCGCAGCAGCAGCGGGCCTTCGGGAAAACCATGGTCAGTGATGAAGTTGCGAATCGAACTCTCCACATTCCAGGGCGATGTCGAAAGATAGAAGAACGGTGCGCCGGGGAACAAGTCGGCGATGCGGGTGAACAGCACGCTCATGCCCGGCACGGAGGCTTTCTTCTTGGGGTCGAGGAACAGCAGGTTGTACGCGGCCTTCCATGGCACCGGGGCCTGCGTGATCATGATGGTGTCGTCCACATCGGAGATGATGCCGACTTTGGCACTGGCGGGGATGGTGTACAGGTTGGCGCTCACGGGTTTGCGGTTGGCCACGCTGTAGGAGACGCGATGGATGCCGGGCACCAGACGATGCTCGGCCACGAGGTCGAGATATCCGGCGGAATCGGAGATGGCGTATTCGCTGCCGAGATCGCGCGTGCGGTCCACCTTGTCATAGACCTCGGAGACGCCGATCTGCACGGTGTTGAGCGGCATGTCATCAATGCTGGCCTGCACGTGGGTGCGCGGCGCGGGTATGGCAAGCATGCCGCGGATGCCGCGGATCAGTTCGCCGGATTGCGCGTGCCTGGGGGCGTATACCGTGCGGCAGATCAGACGCGAGTAATCGCCGGTGCCATAACCCACATAGGGTTCCACTCGCGGATACCAGTCCCATTGGCGCACCACCTGAGTGGAGATGCGTGACCATACGCCGAACACGCGGGTGACGGCACGACGTATGAATCGGGTGATCGGCGGCTTGACTTCGATTCGCTCACGCTTGGAGGGGGTGTCGAACGTCGTGGCAGCCTTGCGTGCGGGAATCGGCACGGTGGGCATGTCATCGGAATGTTCAGCGTTGCTGGCATTGTCGGCACCATTGGCGGATGCCTTGACGTCAGAGACTGGCGCGGTGGCGGACAGCGCTGCACTGCGAGCAGCAGCATCCCAAGGCAGTCGCTTGCCTGCCGCCTCAAAATCCTCGCGTGGGCTTCTCATAGACACCAATATAGGCCATACGCCTCATTTTCTTGGCTCCCCTCAGAGAGGGGAGCTCAAAAGGAACTACCGCACGACCTTCGCGTATTCGTCGGCGCTCAGCAGCTCCGGCTCATCGTCGTCAAGCTCGACCTTCAGCAGCCAGCCTTCGCCGTACGGATCGCCGTTGACCACGGACGGGTCGTCCGCCACGTCACGGTTCACATACTTGACCGTACCCGCCACGGGGCTGATCAGCGGCTGGACGGCCTTGGAGGATTCAAGCTCCACGATCTCGTCGCCGGCCTCCACACGGGCGCCAGGCTCAGGCAGATCCACGAACACAAGTTCGCCAAGCTGGTCGGCGGCGTATTCGGTGATGCCGATGATTGCGGGGTCGACCGAACGGTCCACCCACGCATGCTCCTCGGAGTATTCGAGATGGTCGGGAATGTCGAGGTTCAGCGGCTGTTCGTTTTCGTTGTCATCACTCATAGTCATAAGCCTAACCTATCTTCGCGGTCCGTCACAGCTCGCGACCGAGCCATTCCTCAATCATGTAGCGGGCGATGGTGGCGCGGCCCGGCGCCGCCATACGGCCGGCGATGAGCTCGGCCGTGTATTCGTCGCGTGTGACCCATCGCGCGGTCATGGTCTCCTCGCCGTCCACACGCACGTCGGTGGTGATCGCATGTGCCTTGAACGCCATCATCAGCGAAGCCGGGAACGGCCACGGCTGCGAACCCAGGTACCGCACCTCGCCAAGCTTGATGCCGGTCTCTTCCATGGCCTCGCGGCGGCAGGCGTGTTCAAGGTTCTCCCCCGCCTCCACAAATCCGGCGGACACCGAATACAGCCTCGAATCCTTCCATGCCGCGTTGTGTTGCAGCAGCAGACGGTCGTGCCCGTCCACGATGGCGGTAATGACCGCCGGCTCCACGCGTGGGAACAGCACACGGTTGCCGTCCGCCTCGTTGGTGCATCGCTGCGCCCATCCGGCGAGCGCCGGCCGGACCGCCGCGCCACAGGTGGGACAGAACCGCTGGCGGCTGTGCCAGATGCTTAAGGTGATGGCACTGGTGGCTTGCCCGGCCTCGCGCGCGTTGGAGTGAGGGGCAAATCCGCGCAGGTCCACCCAGTCGAACCGGGTCACGGCCTGTTGCAGCAGCGTGGGCTTCGGGGCCAAGGGCTGTACGGGCGCGCCGACCGAATCATCGAAGGCATCGTCCGCACCTTGCCCGGCCGAATCCGGTACACCGAGCGGCCCGGCGATTTTGGCTGCGGCTACGCCGCCATTACCCTTGGCGTTTCCCGGCTGCCGTATTCCGGCGGCAGCACCTCCGCTGATGCCGTTCTTGCCCAGCGCGCCGTCCACAGTGCCGGAATCCTGGGTGCCGAGCACGCCGCCGACGGCACCGCCAACACCGGCAATCCCGCCAACACCGGGAACGCCGGCTTCCGGCACGCGCGTGATATCCACGGCGACCACGGATTCGCCGCGCGCCCCGACATAGGAGCCAAGGAACATGGCGACCGCTTCGGGGTAGCGTGCCAGTTCGGCGGACACATAGGCGCCCGGCAACGTGGCGAGCCGCATTTTCACGTTCTCATAGTCCACAAGCTCGCCTTGGCCGCGCGGTACGGCGACAAGTCCGCCGCGCGTAAGCACGACTTTGGTGGTCGGCTCGGCCAGCAGCTCGTCGATCAGGCCGGGTTCGCTTCGCCGGTCCACCTGATAGTCGATGTCGCCTTGTGCGAGCGGCAGGAACGGCAGCGCATGGGTCAGTGCCAGAGGCGAGAAATGAATGTCAGCGGTCATCGAGGTCTCCTATGCGTTCTTCTGCGCGCTCTGCACGCGCTTGACGAGCGAGAGCAGTGCTCGCGCCACGGTATCCGGATGTTCGACGGCACTGAAATGGCCGCAGTCCGGAATATCGATGAATTCAGCGCCGGTGATTCGTTCGGCGAGCGGCCGCATCACACTCGGATTGCTGGAGGGGTCCAGTTCGCCGGATACCACCAGGCTCGGTGCGCTGATCGTTTCCGGCACCGCCCCCAGTTCAGGCCGTCCGTAGGTCATGCGCTGACGCCAAGCCAGACCAGCCGGGTTCTGTTCGTTGATCCAGCCGGTCATGGTCGCGATGAATTCAGGAGTCTTTTTGACGGTGGAATCGCCATCGGCCGGTTGCGCGAAGTGCATCACCGGTTCGACCGAGTTCGTCTGTTCGGCGGCGTCCGCCATCTTCAGTCGGTTCTCTCCGCCCACGCCGTCGGACGCGGCCATCGTGTCACACAAGGCCAGTCCGGCCACCGTTTCGGGGTACAGGCGCTGGATGTCCATCGCCACGTAGCCGCCCATCGACAGCCCGACCCAAATCGCCTGCTCATAGCCGGCGGCCTTGATCAGGTCCACGTAGGCTCCGGCCAGGCGATCCAACGCCTCGCTGTACGCGCCGTTCGCCATGCGGGGGCCCGAATCGGCGTCGCTCGGCACCGGGGATGCGCCGGAGCCGGCCATGTCCGGAGCCCAAATCGGGAAGTCCGGCACATCGTTCAGGTCGGCGAAATCGGCGAGCGCCTTCGCGCACACGTCCCACATGCGGTGGTCCACCGGGTAGGCGTTCATCAGCACCACCGGCACGCCTTCGCCGTCGCGGTAGATATGATTGGCCAATTCGATTGCCATTGTCGTTACTCCTTCACATTCGCGCCCCACTGGCGGAGCTGTCGACACAGTCGGCTGGGAGCGGTCTCAAAGCGGACCGCCCTCCGTCGCTACGCGCCATCCCCTCCAACGGAAGGCAAAACAACTGTCAGATTCCGGCCCAGGCCAACGCCTGTCGCACGATGCGCCCATGGCCGTTGACCATCTGCGCCACGAACGTGTCCATTACGTCGCTCTTGGGATCCACCCATTCCACATCCAGCGTCTCATCCTGCGGCTTGCAGTCGCCGGCGATAGGCACCACGTAGCACAGTGCGATGGCGTGCTGGCGCGGATCGTAGTATTCGCTTAGTCCCGGCGTGGGGAAGAATTCGGCCACGGTGAACGGCTGGAGCCCGATCGGCAGCAGCGGCAAGGCGATATCGCCCAGGTCCTTGGCCACATTGCGGGCGATGGCCTCGCGCAACGTCTCGTGGTACAGCACACGGCCGGTGATCAGCGTACGCTCGATCGACCCGTCCTCGGATACGCGCAGCAGCGAGCCCACCTGGGAGATGCGGCCCATCTCATCGGTGCGTACGGGCACGATCTCCACATACGCGATGGGCATCTGATGGCGCGCCCGGTTGATGTCGGACGGCCCCAGCCAGCCCGGCGGGTTGCCGTGACCGGAACCGCCTCCGTGGATGAAGTCCTCGGGCGTGATGTTGTCGAATTCGCCGCGGCCACGGCCGGCATCATAATCGCCCTCGTCGGGCACTTCATCATTCATGACTGGCATGCATCCCATTATTGCGCGCAAAATCACGCCACGCGTCACCTTACGGCGAAATCTTGGGAAACGTTTGGCCGGCGGCGGAAAATACGACACAAATGTTGGGTGGTGCTGGGAAGCTGGTAGCCAGCAGGGAGCCGACGGCCACGAACCGCACGGCCCCAAGCGCCAAGACGTATTGCATGAATAAGGCAATCGCCCGGCGGCCACGCATGAGGGCCGTACGGCGATGCCAAGGAAAACACAAAAGAAGGGAACATCATGGCAACCACCGCCATCACCTCCGCCGATTTCGAGAAGACCATCACCGACAACGAAATCGTGTTCGTTGACTTCTGGGCCACCTGGTGCGGCCCGTGCCGCGCGTTCGGCCCGATTTTCGAGGCGGCCTCCAACGAGCCGGAGAACGCGAACATCGCCTTCGTCAAGGTGGATATCGACGCCAACCAGGATCTGGCCCAGGCCGCCGGCATCCAGGCGGTGCCCACGCTGATGATCGCCAAGCAGGGCGAGGTCATCTTCCAGCAGGCCGGCGCGCTGCAGGCCGCCGATCTCGACGATCTGATCGCCCAGGCCAAGGCACTCGACCTCGCCGCCGCCAAGGCCGCCCAGTCCGGTGCCGACCAGCAGGCCTGAGCCTGATTTTCCTTCATCCACTGCGCCGCCTATCATGGTAGGCAGTGTGAAATCCGATCAAGGAGCGCAATGACGAGACATGCCAAACCGACCCGTATGCTCAGGCCATTGAACAAGCGCCAGTGGATGAAGATCGCGGCTGTGGTGGCCGCGGCAGGTCTGCTCGGCACGGCGGGATTGGTGTCGCGCAGTTTCTACCATGCTGATGATGTGAAGCCGATTTCCACCATCACTTCGTTCTCGGCTACCGATTCGGCCGCATCCCGTTCTGCCACTCGTGGCGCAATCAACAGCGCCGACAAGAACACCACGTTCGTTACGGTGAAGATTAATGGCGATTCGCGCGTAGTACTTGGCGAAAAAGCCAACATGACCACCGTCAAGGACGTGCTGGAGACGGGTGATATCACGCTTGACCCGGATGATGCCGTATCTCCCTCGCTGAAATCCAAGGTCACCGAGGCCACCGTGGTCACCATTAATCGCGCGGATGCCGATGTGGAGACCAACGATACCGAGATCGCCTTCAATGAAGTGCGCAAGGAGACCAGCAGCCTGCCCAAGGGTCAGGAAAAGGTCGAGACCGAGGGCCAGAAGGGCATTATGGAGACCACCTCGCTGGTCAAGCGAGCCGGCGATAAGGTCGTCTCTTCCAACGTATTCGCCTCATGGGTCAAGAAGGCCCCGGTGGATAAGGTGATCCTGGTGGGCACTGGTTCCACCGAGTCGCCGTCGACGTCGTCATCATCGTCGGCCGATCTCGGCACCACTGTTCCGGCTGGAGAAGTTCAGTCCTGGGCGCATCAGTATCTGTTGGACAACGGGTATAGCGAAGCGGACTTCACCGCTGCGAACTACATCATCAACCACGAGTCCGGTTGGAGCCCCACCGCCACCAACCCCACGTCTGGTGCTTATGGCTTGGGTCAGGCCTACCCCGGTAGCAAGATGGCTTCCTTCGGCGCGGACTGGCAGACCAACTACAAGACCCAGTTCAAGTGGTTCATCAGCTACTGCGAGCAGCGCTACGGCGGCATCGTCGCAGCGTACAACTACTGGATCGCCCATAACAATTACTGATTGCGATTATTCTCGGTCTACGCAAAGAGCCTCCGCCGGTTGGCCTAACCACCACACAAGGGGTTACCCCCCTAACTTTATAATTGCGTATGCAATTCAATATCGCTCGCATAATTCACGGAGACGGCCATGACCTTTAATCGGTATATTTGCTTTCGTGCCATCCTTGAATCCATAGGTGCCATTGCCTGCATGCTGATGGCTCTTATTGGCAATAACCTGCTCGGAGTAATCGTGGCAGCGATCGCGGCGCTGTTGTGGATCGGCGGCGAAGTATGGGGCATGACTGTATTCCGACGGCAGAACCCGCGACGCGACGAGCTTTCCGATATGCATCAAAGCGCGGCCATGCAATTCGCGCTGGTCAGTTTGGTGGGCATTCTGGTAATTGTCGGTTTCATCTACACCACACTGAATTTGATTGACCGCTCGATAGTTCACATTATTCCGCCAATGCTACTGCCCGCATTGGCCATGTGCGCCTTGGCCATTTCCGATATTCGATATCTATGGTTGGAACACGATACCGGCACCGGGGGCGACGATGAAGACTAGTCTGAAACTTCACCGACTCCAACGCGGTATGAAGCAATCCGACCTCGCCGATCTGGTCAACGTGCGACGTGAGACCATAGGAAGGCTGGAACAGGGGCAATACTGCCCATCATTGCGTCTGGCCATGGATTTGGCGCGGGTGTTCGGCACCACCGTAGAGGACCTGTTCAGTTTTGACGACGAGTACGAATCAGAATCCGAGTAGCCCGTCGGCGTGTCGCAGAAAAAAATTTCCCTGTTGTTTGCCATGCACGTATCGCCAATCACCGCAATCGTTGGAATAGCAACGTTTTCAGAACGTCAGGAGACCCCGCTGCAACGGTAATGCGGCGACAGTATGTTCGAACGTTGTCACATGGTGTGACCACGTTGTCACACCCCCTTACCCGTTAACATAATTACCCCTTATATACCGACAAAAGGGGGTGTATGGTTGGGGGGTGTAATTGAAAAAAGACCGATTTTCTATTGATAGTAACCGGTTCTATTGTGGAGGTTCGAAGTTATGAAGAAGAAGATTATGGCCGTGCTGGCCGTTATCGCCGCAGTTCTGGGCTTTGGTTTTGCAACGAATACCGCTATGGCTGATGATTACGGTGCAACGGTTACTTACGGCGGCACCACCGCTACCGTGACGTTCCCTGCAGGCACATTCCAACCGAATGAATCCGTCACCGTGTACTACGATGATGCCATCGTCGCCGACGTCCAGCAGATCGCTGAAGTATCCAAGACGTTCACTGCCAAGGCAGATGGTTCCTTGACTTTGCTGTACACGTTCAAGGCCAGCCAGGCTGGCAAGACCATCGCGGTCAAGGCTGTTGGCGCTGTATCCGGTACCAAGACCGCCACCATTCAGGTTCCGGCAACCGGAACCGGTGACCAGTCCGGTACCACGACTGCTACCACCGCCAACACCGGTGCGGCCATCGCACCGTACGGTGTGGCCGTTGTGCTGCTTGCCGCCGCGGGCATCGCCCTGTTCGCCGTCCGCAAGAGCACCACTCGTCGCTGACGTGACTGACATAATAAACGGTAGACGCTGAAGCATAGTTCGCGAATACCACTGAACCGGGAGTCGATGATTCCCGGTTTTTTCATGTTATTGCTACGGTACATAACGCACGCATATTCGCGAAGAATGCTCACTGGAATATATGAGGGAATGCTCACAACACTTGAGAAGGGACGTTGTTATGCAAATCATGTATGTATGCACCGGCAATCAATGCCGTTCCGTGATGGCCGAATACTACACCCGAGCCAAGCTTGCCGACCGAGGAATTGGCTTGCAGAGCGGCAATATCACCGTGCGCAGCGCGGGTACTCTGCACTATCCCCCGCATCCCGCTGATCCGATGGTTATCGATTTGCTGAAGAACGACGGCATCGACGCGAATTCCCATTCTTCCACCCCTCTCACCACCGATATCAGCCGGCAAGCCGACCTGATTCTGTGTTTTGAGCGTGAGCAAATTTCCGATTTGCTTGAGCAGAATCCACTGGCTATTCGCAAAGTATTTCTGTTCAATGACTTCGTGAACGCTTGCAAACATATGCATGCTGAGGGTCCGATTGCTGGCGATACCGCCGCAGACAAGCTCATCGAAATCATGGATTGCGTACCTATGCTGCGGCCGTTTTTGCCTACGGCACTCGAAACCGAAGACCCTCATCGTCAATCACGCGAGGTGTTTGAACGCGTGTATGCGGAGATCAAGCACGGCGTCGATATTATGCTCGGCGCTGTGGCCTGAATGCGATATCGGCGAATAGAGCAAGCAAAAAGGCCGTCAGTTATTGCGATGTTGAAATTGCATATTGCTATATTCAATACGGCTGATATTGCGGGTTCTTGTTTCCGCTTTTCTTGGTATTGGTTAAATCAGTGCTATTCGAGGAGCGCAATACGTAGGTCAAATGTTCTTCAATTATGCAATCATGCATGCATATGATTTGTATAATGCGAAATTAGCTGGTTACAATTAGTGACGTAAATAAAAAAACACGTGACCAATGCAATAAGGAGAGCAATTATGGCTTCATTGCTTCAGGGATTCGAAGAGGTTCAGCTGGTCAAGCCGGTGGGCAAGACCGTTCTGACCGTCACCGATTCCGCCATTCGTTTCAACAAAGCCACCGCTGAAGTGCTCGGATTCCCGGCGTACGTCAAGGTGCTGATTAACGACAAGACCAAGCAGATCGCCGTAACCCCGACCACCGCCAAGGCCGACAACGCCATTAAGTTCAGCAAGCCCGAAGGCAAGCAGGCTGCTTCGGTAAGCGTCAAGGAAGCCACGCTCATTGAAGCAGTGAAGGCATACTTCACTCTGCCTGAGGCTCCGGAAGGCGAAATCGCCTACCAGTCCGTCAACGGTACCGCCTACCCCGAAAGCAAGACCGTGATCTTCGACGTGGCCAACGCCACCGCTGGCACCATGAAGCGCCGCGGCCGCAAAAAGGCCGCCTGATTCTTCTGCCTTGAAATGGTGCCCTGATTGAAGACGAGGGGCCGGAACCCGTAAAAGATTCCGGCTGTTCCGCTGACAAGTCAGCGGCCTCGTCTGAGACTTAATCCAAGCAGTACCAGTGTGGCGATGATGATAGCCGTCGACCATCCCTGTCCAACTTGGTTGGCCAGAGCGATCAACAGGCCCGTCATCAGGCCTTCCCGGTATTGTCGGTCAGATCTCGGACGGTTGTCATGGTCGTTGCCTTCCATGAGAACCTCCTCTTTAGTTGTAACCAGTCACTATGCCTGCTGGCACAATGACACCGTGCCAAGGTGCCACGCTAGTAGTTCCTTGGTTTGGTCTGTCCAGTGTACGGGGAAGGTTCGATGGATGCTGGTATGCTGTGTTGTAGCAGAAAGGTCGCGCTAGCTTCGGGGCAATCTTCTCGGCGGCGCCACAGACTTTCGCCCCGTTGGACCCAACTGCCGAGGTTTCCTCAACCTCAGTTGTTACCAAAAAGGTCTCTGGCTGGTGAACAGCCAGGGACCTTTTACTTTTTCAAATTCCGGGTTAAGGGCCAGTTTCCTTACCTCGATTTGCAAGGAAAGCCCGACGCCATAAGGCACCACCACTAAGAATCGTGCCGCAACCGCGCTTTGCGACCCACCCAAGCAAATACCAGGCAAATAAAATTTTGGCGGAATTCCAACGTTTCGCACATGTGGAGTGCAGAATACGCAGTAACGAAGCAAATAAAAAAGTCCATTAGAGCTACGGCAGCACTATCACCGAATCAGCATAAACGATTGCTCATTCTCCTACCCATGCCGGTATATACCGCATCTTCTTATTGGCGGCATCCGCATCCACCGGGCGAATCAACCTGTCAGATATGGCGTCAGCAATCAGCCTTGAGATTTGAGAGCTGGATGATGTGGGTAGTCCGAACCTCTCACGCAAAGACGCATTAGTCAGCGCATTACCATTGGCGTACTGCAGACAAGCATGCCAATAGCATGCCTGCAATCTTTCATCAACCGTAAGATCCCGATATGGGCGCCGCTGCATTAAACGGACCCGCATACTCGGTGCATCACCGCGAGACTCCTGAATCTCTGTCGCAGGCAACTGCATCAGTTCACAGGAACGAATAATCTTATCCCAGCCAGACCCGGCTTCTTCACATATATGCAGCCGACGAGCCAATTTTGCCAGTCGCGGATTGCGTGACTGAGGAGGATCATTAACCAGCCTCGGCACCTGAATCAGGGATGCACCTGGATTAGAAAATTCAACACGATCATCAAAAACCTCCACGAGAGGGCCACCGCCTCGTATCGTAAGATCCTGATGAATGAGCATATTGCCCACGAGTTCACGGATCGCCAATTCAGGATAACCGTTCATGGTTACACGCCCCGGCTGGCACCACTCTATGACATTGCATCCCTGTTCGCCTACGACACGCAACACAAAGCACACGTATCCTGCAACGGTTCACTGATGCCGAGTAATGGTCAATGGCATCCATAAATCCGTAGAAAAACATACAAAAGAAGACGGCGGGACAAGACAGCTAGCCTGGGTCGGGTCTCATGCGTACAACCACGGTCCAACACGTACGTTGAGAGAACCGTCATTTAGATATATACAGAAATCCATGACCCAACTCATCACAAAATAAGCGGGCGAACCTGCTCGGTAAATTCCACTACATGCTCCCCATAGAAATACAACCCCGTCATATAGGACTCGCAAAGCACTCATAGTCCGCAAAGAGGTACATGATAGGGGTATGCTCGGACTCCGAACCAGTAACAACTCGCGAAGCAAGAGGTCTCTTTTACTCACAGTGAAAGACGCCTCAGAGGGTTCAGAGATAATGAACATGATATCTCCAACTGATACAGCACTTGCTCCCCGCCTTATCATCATTGACAAATATGACTATATATTTTACGCGGCGTTGGCTCTATTGCCGGTAGATGGTACGGTAATCGGCATCCGAATGCCTTACTGGTCGCCAATCTCGCCAATTCTGTTCCTCTGCTATGTCTGTCTCAACTGGCGACTTTTACATACAGCAGCACGACCATACCTCGGCTTTATGTTATTCCCGATTACGGTGCTACTCCCCTTGTCCGCTTTTGCTTGGTCTACTTACCACTTCCGATTGATTACTACGATCACTACAGCTCTGGGTATTCTCGGATTCCTGTCATGCCTCTTGTCACTGCATATCGCCTTTAGCATTAAGAAACTGACTACCAGCTTTGCCGCATCAATCATTGGTGCAGCATATTGGGTTGCATTCGTGGTTGGAGTGATCGAATTTCTTGCCTTAAGACTCGATATCCATAGCCTGCGCTCGTATTTTGCTCATCTTATGTTGCGCCCCTACAACAGGCCTCAATTCTTATTCGCAGAACCTTCCTACATCGGTATGCATGTATTCGGTGTTTTACTACCGACATATTGGATGACCAAAAACAAACGATTACGAACACTAGTGTTCACCTTTGTTATCGGATCTTTTTTGATGGGTTCTGGACTACGTATCATCATAGATTCTGCGATTGGATGTGTACTATGGTCATTGCCCCACATCAAGTTCAATTCGCGTCGTAATCGCTTAATCACAATCGGCGGCGCAGCGTCTCTAATAGCAGCAACAGCTCTTGTGCTTTCATTCAACGAACGTGCAGCCAACATCATCCATTATGGTCTCATCGGCGGAGATGGTTCTATGTCTGCTCGAATATTTCATGCATTTGTTCTTGCGCGAGCCTGGGCCAGCGATGTCCCGCGATTCCTCATTGGATTCGGCGCCGGCAACATACCCACTGTGGTCAACGCTCATTTCAAGTCCGCCCATCAAAATTGGAATGCCATAGGCGGAAGGAACTCGTGGGAAATCAACAACCTTAATACCCCTACGTATAACCAATTCACGATGAGTGGGTACACTAGCTTTATCACTGAATTCGGAATACTGGCATTTATTATTTTCATCATGCTAGTAATTATTCATATCAGCATAAATAACGCATGGAATAAAAAAGCTGTCTGCTGGTTTATTCTCGTAGCATATTTGTATATACAGTTTGAGGGATATGCCTTTTATGCTCTTCCCCTATTTATCTGGGGCATATATAAAATGGCATCATTGCATTCCATTGTGACATCAGAACAAAGCCGTACACGATAATCTGTCAAAAAAGACGTCGACAGTGTCAACACTAGCGCAGTTACATTGTTTAGTTTTTAATGGATAGTTGAGATAGGTCTCGGAGTATGGTTAACTGCATGCCCTGAGGTATGGTTGACGATTTTGCGTGGCAGACAATGGCATAATTATCATCAGCCGGCGAACGATGACACCACGCGAAATTATGCCCGATTTGACTTTGAATATTTGACTCGCCGAGCACGTTGGTTATTCTGGTTCGGCACTGTTATTGAGTTGTCTGGTTATTGTTATTCGGCACTGCGGTTATTGCGGTTCGGCACTGTGCGGGTTAGGCTCCTTTCATCCATGCGATGGTCGCGTGGACGAAAGGAGTGCCAACGATGGTACGCAGGATCAAGGCGAAGCTCGTGCCCGGGCTTCGCGACCAAGGGCTGTCCCGGAATGTGTATTGCTTCAATGTTTGTTGGGCCAAAAACCTAATGTCAAAGAACACGGAGCCTTTCCCGTCGAAGGGGGGGGTGGTGCCGTTTTCTTGGACTGTGATCCGAGGAGGAGACGGCCATGGCGAAGTACACGAGGGAACAGCGGCAACGCGCGGTCGAGTTGTATGTGAAATACGAGTGCTGCGCGGCGGATGTGATCCGCGAGCTGGGGTATCCCAGCCGGGAGGCGTTGCGCATGTGGCACCGGGACTGGCTCGACGAACAGGGGACGGGCGTGTCCTCGCAGCGTGGTGAACGGTATGCGCGCTACACGGAGGAGCAGAAGCGTGCGTCCGTGGACCATTATCTGACGCATGGGCGGCGTGCGAGCCGCACGATGCGTCAGATGGGGTATCCGAGCAAGGAGGTGCTTGCCTCGTGGATCGACGAGCTCGCGCCGGGCGAACGCCGGATTCGCCGTGGCCCGGTTCCCGGGGAATTGAAACGGGATGCGGTCCTGAAGGTCGCGTCCGGCGAATTGAGTTCGCGCGAGGCCGCGGAGGCGGTGGGTGTGGATTCGTCGGTCGTGCGAAACTGGAAGCGTCAACTGCTCGGAGACGCGAAAGGACTCATGGTGGCGAAGAGGGAACCGGAACGCGGGGATTCCTCGCAGCAGGACAATCCGGACGCGCTGCGCGGCGAGATCGCCACGTTGCGCGCCGACCTCGAGCGTCTGCGCGCCGAACAGCGGGCCATGGAGATCCGGTTGGCGATCATGAAGGGTGCGGCGGAACTGGTGGGAAAAGAGCCGGGCGCAGACCCGGACAACCTGACAAGCCGAGAGAAGACGACCCTGATCAAGGACATCAGTGAGACGTTGGGCGTGAACGCGGAGAGCCTGCTGAAGGAGGTCGGCATCGCGCGCAGCACGTACTACTACCAGTTGAAGGCCATGCGCCGGCCGGACAAGAACGCGAACCTCCTGTCCCTGGTGCGCGAGGCGTTCGGGAACAGCAGGAGGCGTTACGGGTACAAGCGCGTCCACCTCGAGCTCAAAAGCGCGGGCATCATCGTGTCGGCCAAGCGCATCATGCGCCTGATGACCAGCCACGGCATGGTCCCCGTGCTCAAGAGCGCGAAGCGCTACAGTTCGTACAAGGGCGAGATCGGCGGCGCACCCGCGAATCTCGTGAACCGCGACTTCCACGCCACCGCGCCGAACCGGCTGTGGGTCACGGACATCACCGAGTTCTCGATCCCGGCGGGCAAGGTGTACCTGTCGCCGGTCATCGACTGCCATGACGGCATGCCCGTCGCCTGGACGATCGGCACGAGCCCCAACGCCGCCCTGGCCAACGGCATGCTTCGCGACGCGTGCGCCACGCTCAAGCCCGGCGAGACGCCGATCATCCACTCGGACAGGGGTTGCCATTACCGGTGGCCGGAATGGATCCGCATCTGCACCGAGCACGGGCTGACCCGGTCGATGAGCGCGAAGGGCTGTTCGCCGGACAATGCGGCCGCGGAGGGGTTCTTCGGCCGTCTCAAGCAGGAGTTCTTCCACAAGAGGAGCTTCCGGGGCGTGACGATCGACGAGTTCACCGCGATGCTCGACGAGTACATGGTCTGGTACCGCGACAAGCGCATCAAGACCGAATACGGCATGAGCATCATGGACAAACGCATCCAGCTCGGGCTCGTCGCCTGAAACCATCCGGTACACTGACCAACGACCATACAGACAACGAAGTCCAACAAAACGTCACCACCCCCAAGTCTCCACACATATCGTCAAGCAACGACCACGCCGTTTGGTTCAATCCAATACTATGTATTGTCGACGAATAACATAAGTGCTGCGATTGAACCAACAACGGACAGTTTTCATCATGTCTGAGGACAACATCCGAGTATGGCCTCTAGACACATATGATCAGAGCATAACTCACGAAGATAATAATCTATCGATCTCAGCTAATACTCCATAAACACATTCTAATGTACAGTAACAATATCTTCGGCATCATACCTGTGAGAAACGCAGGTTTTTATGACCTCAGGATAGTGTCCCACCGCGATGTACATTACAAGATTTTCATACTCAGGAAGATTAAGCATCTTCCTTGTCTGAGCTTCTGGACCACGACGCATCATGGTGTTTAGCGGACAAGCAGCAAGACTCTCCTCTTCCAGAGCCAACAGGAGGCTCATACCGAATAAGCCCCCATCAGTGAACCCTTCATTCCTTTCCTGCGGAGACAGAAATACTCGGTTATCTGCCGTAATCAGCAAAAGAGCAGGAGGTAGGGGATAACCATTGAATCCACCCTGTACCGAAAGAGCCTTTTTTATGAGATCCTTATCGAGGATAACGTGAATGCGAGTTGGCTGTCGATTACAAACAGAAGGAGTTCTCATCGCAATTTTAATGGCCTTCAACAACTCATCATATGTCACTGGTTGGGAAGAGTATTCTCGCACCGAATGACGATTCTCAGACAATTCACAGAATGTAAGAGAACTATTGTGCGCTTTAGACTCTGGGCTGAGAATGATCGAACCGCCGCAACGCGATGATTCATTCAATATTTCAGGCCATGTATTACCATCAAACAGCTGTTTGACATATGCAATATTATCTTCATGCCCTTGGTGTCTTGATACATATTCATTTAAGGCAGCTAGAGCGCTTTTATACGATTGAGATTTTTTATAAGAAGGATTCACCGTGCGGTAGACCTGCATAATATCGGCAAGATCCGATAGAGCTTTATGACCAAAACCATATCTAAAATTCAAATGACTTAGGCCTTTTTCAATTTGATGGGTGAAGAAAATCAGCCTTGCTTCGACCTGCTTCTCCCCTTTTCCATTGGGCTTTGAATAATATTTTCCAAATCGCTTAGCCTGTTTTACTGCCGCCTGGCGCAGACCAAGATAATTGTTGGCAACCCTACGTAATTGATTCCAGATGGGGGAAGGAATAATTTGCTTGAGTTTATCCTTAATCATACTTCTCACCTTTCATAGAATAAGTATGGAATTTTAATTTTGAGCAGAATAGCGTTTTGAGCAATAGGCTAGAAATTCATCATAGGTGGAGAATAGATGCTTGCTATCCCGCCACCTACGTATGCTTAGTTTGTAGCTACTAGGGACGAAATGCATGATGCGTTCGAACTCAGGAACATCGAAATGACCATCCTCATCCATTTCCGCAAATAGCCAGAAGAATTCGCGAAATACTATGGGGAGGGGCGTTCCTTCATGAGCAGATCGCCAGCATGCATATTGTTCGTATGCCTCATCCAGTTGTGCAGCTTGGCGCTTCTCGTAATACTGAGATAGAGTCATAATCGGTTTGCATGGACATCCTGCAGCAACCGTATTAGCAGGAATATCGTGGGTAACTAAAGAACCAGCTCCAATAATAACATTGTCACCGATAGTAACCCCCTTGAGAATTGTCGCACCAAACCCTATAAAAACATTGTTCCCGATTTCCACCTTCCCGCATGAGCCCAATACATCGCCATATGCGCCTTTCAGAACAGACCAATCATACCCATGAGTAAGAATGCTAAATCGCGAGTTATCTGCACATTAGACCCGATCTTGAGCATATATGGCCTAGTCGCATCTATATGCACATTATGAGGATAAAAGAAACAAGTGTTGTCCCCTATCTCAACACCTTGTTTACGAAGGTGAGAAATCAAAGACTCAGAAGTAGCATGACTACGAAAAACTATCTTTTTGAGCAATTTTTCAAAAACCATATTTGTACCTCAAATACTTTAGACATCACTTATTTTTTAAAAAAACAGCATTGTACAGTATTGAAAACTTATCTCTGTACATATAAATGGCAATAATCAATGCAATTACCAGATAAACCCCAGTAAGAACCATCAGATTCATCATGTATACGGTATACGATGAAACCAGTAGAATTACTGGACCGATTAGTTTTCTATAGGAAAGAGAAAGGGATATCTTTTTTTTCAGAATGAATAAACGCTGCACGATATTAATCAAAAATGCACTCAGGATTGAAAGATTTGTCCCCAAAGTTCCAAAAGCAATTGTCAACGGGTATACAAGTACAACATTACAGATACATGCAATGATCATTGATCGACTAATTGTCTTTGTGTCTTTTATAACATAAAAAATATTGCCAATAAATGTTGAAACTGCACTGGCCGCGGCAACGAGCAAGAACGAAGGAATGATTCCATACGCTTCGTTATAATCCTCGCCTATCAAAATCGGGAAAGCCAAGGATATAGCAGGCAAAAGAATTGACGTGGCAGAAATAAGGAAAGCTGCATATTGTCTCACCGCACTGGCATAGAACGAAACTGGCTTCATTTCTGACTTAAAGGTAATATCCTGCCAAGCATACGTAAAGCACGTCGTAGCGAGACTTATTGTTGAGCCGAACTTTGATCCCACCGCAAATATACCATTAGCAGACAATGACATTACGCGTGAAACAACCGTGCGGCCAAAACTGTTCAAAAGCCAATATGCAACCGAATTAATACCGAGCGGGGCTGAATATTTAAACAGCATACTAATCTGGCTGAAGGTTGGTTTCGCGAGTAACTTCCACATGCGAAGGCGAATGAAAAGGAAAAGGCACTGTGAAGCGCAGCCAGCAATAAACGATATGTATAAAGATGTATAGCCTATATGAAAAACAAGAATAAGAATCACATTTAAAGTGACGTTTACAATGGTGTTCAGTACACCGGATATAGCAAAATCTGTATTATGCTCCCATCCTCTTGATATATACGAGAACATGGAAATAAGATTAAAAAAAGTTCCATACGCAAGTATATATCCAATATTAGGGATATTAATAAATAGGGATGCTACCATTCCTATTGCATAATAGACTATTGTCGAGAGGGCAAATAGAACCCATCCTCCAGCGACTATCCTTTTCGGGGCTTCTCCTGTCAAATCGTCTCGCATGAAACGCATGACACTTGACCAGATATCACAATACAGGAATGCTGTCAATAACGTTACATACGTTACGGATAAGTCGAAGTAACCATAATCCGCTGTAGGAAGGTTCCTGGTATATAAAGGTAGCAAGAGTAAGGTAATCACCTTGCTCAAGGTCGATCCAACAAAAAAAATTACAGTTGATTTAGCAAAAGAAAGAAAACCAGGTTGATTATTTACCATCTTATTTTCTGCTCACTATTAACATCATTCTTCATTAGTTTCGCTTGTCTGTTCCGAATAAGCCAAAGAATGCTTTAAAAACATTAGGCTATCATGTCGCCGACTATTAAGAATGGCGTTAACATTCTCAAAATCGATAGGCTTCTGCATGAGATCAAGATCAGAATATGATTGCAAAAGCCTATTTGGTTCATGAACCAAGTCGAGGATACTTACAATTCGCGTACTAAAACGTGATGGGGCGACCGAAATAAACGGCTTGTTGAAATTCAACGAATATGCTGTTGCATGGAAAGAATCAGTCAACACATATTTAGCATTGAGAAACAGTCCGATAAAGTCTGTAACACGCGGAGCAACCAACGTATTCGCGCTTTTCTGAACATCATATAGTCCATAAGAAATCTTTACTAGAGGTATACCAAGTCTTTCACTCAGCTTCTTAGAATATTCAACAAAATCATTATTCTTATTCAGCTGATAAACGAGAATATAATCCCCAGAAATATTTGAAGGCATCGTGGCAATTTTTGCCCATTCGTCACGCGTCAGCATCAGAGTAGGATCTAAAACGAGATGAGCATCTGTACATCCTAGCGAACGAACAATTTCAAGACCCGATGTTTCTCTCATCGATATCGAAGAATACCGACTAAGAGCTTTTCTCATCGGTTCAATCTCCCAATCATCTATAGACTCTCGTCCGATACTCGCGGCAAATGCAATGCGAGGTTTCCCTTCGGGTGCAAATTCGAGATAAAACGGTTTCTCAAATCCTTTATTCCATATGCTATTCCAGACTTGGTCTGAACCAGTACAATACAAATCTGCAATAGGTGGATTGCTTTCGAGCTGTTCTTCGGAGAAATATGATACTTCCGTTAGATTCAGATATTTTTTTCTGAAATCATCAAAAGGCTTACGCTGCTTAGAAACCATACTCTTGAGCGGAATAGATGCTAATTTTTTAAGTATCGGCATCTTCTTCCATAGCATAGACAGCTTCTTAAGCTTGGAGCTTTCGAACATTCGATCTACAGCTGCATCAGGCGTGTTGTCTTTCCTGTAATAATCGATTATCTCTGCTTCCCAACCGCATTGTTCAAAAATGCGTTGTGTCGCATACGTCTGAAGACAAGACCCATAGTTGGAAACTGTATGAAGGGTAATGATATCTGCTTTCTTCATTATCTAGTTTTCCTTTCGGTTTGATGAATAGATGAAATGATAAACAGGCTTCGAGTAACGGAACACAATAGCTTGTATTTTCTTCTTTATCGAGAGATCATGATTAAAGATAACCGAGAATAAGGACTCGTGCAATTCCTGATTTATTATTTTTTTCAAGGAGATATCAGGCAGAATACCACGCCGTATGTATGCGTTATATACTGCGACACCCGAGAAAACACACGCAGTATCGGCAACACGTTTCAACTGCGGATGATTTGCCATGAGATATTGCCGTTGCTCCACCGCAGCCTCAATAGGGAATTCATTTACCTTTGATCCCCTTGAGATACTTCCTTCCCTCTGCCTATAAAGATATAGGCATTCTTCAGTATAAAAAGTATTCTTGGCTTTATCTAAGAGCTTGTAGCAAACGAACTGATCTTCCGATAGTTTTCTTTCGGGAAACTCAATACCTTCAAAAAGGGTACGACGAAAAAGTTTACCCCACATTGACATATCAAAACTACGATATGAATTAAGAGCCCGTATTGCCTGTAAGTTAGTCATACGCTTATTCGCAAATCCCGGTCGTTTGATTTCAGTGACTCTATCTTCTGAATAATAGAGAGAACGTCCGCACGCCACGACATCTGCGCTCTCCCGCATAGCCAATGAATACAAGTCCTCAAGATAATTGGGAAGTAGCTTATCGTCCGAATCCACAAAGGCGACATACTCCCCTTTTGCGGCACGAATAGCTGTATTCCTAGCACCAGCAAGTCCTCTATTCTCTTGGCTAATTATCTGAATGCGGCTATCATGCTTCTTAAACGACTCACAAATTTCTAAAGATTTATCAGTGGACCCATCATTTACAATGATTACCTCATAATCATTCATCGTCTGTTCTGCTATACTTTTGAGACATTCATTGAGATAATCTTCAACATTATAGACTGGAACAAGGACAGAAATCGCTACCATTATTTTACCCCTATACTAAAATATGACTCATATGGGATTACAGAATTGCCGTTCCACATACCAATTGTGATGTATATATAAATTACGTATAAAACCGTTACAGTAGTTTCAGCGATCAGGCGAATTCGCGCATCACGTAATTCATGCAGTGTCATGGGAAGAAGAATAATCGCAGGTAGGCTGAACAGCCATTTTATACGCTGAGAAAGAACGACCGTACCAGAAAGAAATGACATGGTCATGGCGACTAATTGGAATAAAAGGAATAAATTGTATCGAGAAGAATATTTTTTTCCTTCTAAGGCAGGCACAAGCGCAGCAAAAAGGAAAACCATGATATTCATTGCCATGACTACATTGCCGCTATTCCCAGTATCGAATTGAGAACCTATATAATCCGAGTAGGAAGACATTTTGACGATAGAGAGCATAATTTGAGCAATCAAAGTACGCGATAGAAAGAGCGCACCTGCTGTTAAGACTGCTACTACAGCATTCAGTTTAATAAAAGTGAATAGATATGCAACTAGAAAAACCACAGCGCTCGAATGAAAGGATGATGCTATAGCTACAGTAAGCGCAAATTGAAGTGGCTTTCGATCCTCTATAAAACGAACACCATATAAAAGGATAGATATGGCCACCATCTGACGCATTGTATTCATAAACACAAAAACAAATGCCATTCCTGTAATCAGGAACACACTCAATGTTGGCTTCGGTGAATACTTAAGAATCGAAGCATATATACATGCAAAAAATATGATGGAACATATTACGAATACAGGGGTTGGATTACTTGTAACGCGAGAAACAAGATAATTTATGGCATAAAAACCAAGTTCCATACGCCCTTGTTTGCCCGAGTAATACACATTATTGAAATAAGGAACATATGTGTAAAAATAATCGCGCCCAACACCATAGCGAAAGCCTGTAACAAAAATGTACACAAATGCAGAGAGCACAACACTAAACGTTAAGTAGTGTTCGCCTGATGAAGCAGCCTCCAGCACTTGATTCTTTTTATGCTTTCCTTTCACCGCGATGAATTGCCCCAAGGCCATAAACCCCACCGCAAGCACCACCATTACCCAGTAGACAGTCATGACTGCTGCACCGTTTCCAAACATTGCTGATAAAACTGCTGCATTTTTATGGTGTTGTCGTGATAATCATATCCAGCGTTTTTCACTGCAAGACTGTATCCCATACGTGAAGGCATCATAGACACGGAAGCTAATACAGATGCCCACACATTGAATCCCTCATCCAAAGAAATAAACTGAGCCAAGTCAGTTACCTGAGTTTCACGTGTAATTGAGGACGCGAATAAACACGGCAATCCATTGCATTGCGCTTCGATACCTACAAGAGGTAGCCCTTCGAATAGAGAAGGAAGCACGAATACATCCATGGCACTATAATACGCTTGTGGGGTATCAGTTACCTTTTCGAATAATACGTCTTCAGATATAGATATATTCTTGGATAAATCGATTATATGCTGCTTTGTTTCACCTTCGCCGACAAGCAGAAGCTTGCTCTTTGATCGCTTCTTCTTCAACTCGGCAAATATACGGAGAAGAAACTCATGGTTTTTTTGTAAATTGAACCTTCCAATGTGCCCCACAAGGAGTGTATCATCATCAACACCTAGTCTTTGACGCACATTTCTACGCAAATCTGAATCAAAAGCAAATCGCTCTGTATCAATAGCATTTTTTGCTATTGTAAATGGCTCATTACCGAACAGGTATTTTCCAGCTTCGGTCGAACAAGCGAGACGTACATTAGCATGTCTCTTCGCCTGCTGAAACATAAAACGCTTCGCATATCCTTTTGGCGTTCTTAAAAAAGAGGTACCGTGGCTATGCGCAATTCTCACTGGAACACCCGCCTTTTCGGCGGCACCAAGATAGAAATACGCTAAACTTGCTGCATGCCCATGCACAATATCGTAATGTTGCGATCTGAAAAGAGCTTTCAAATCACGGTTATACGCATATAAGTTCTTACTATCAAGAACCGGAATTCTATGTATTGTACAACCATAATCACGAATTTCTTCATCAAAAAATGAAGTAGCCTCATGATGCTCAAGGAAGTCAAAATGAAAACGCTCACGATCAATTACTCGCAGCATATTCATAATATAGTTTTCAATGCCACCAGAATTCATGTTGGGGACAACTTGCAAGATCCTAATCATTTGTTCAACTTTCCAGCGCTTGTACCAAAAATGACCGCGCTTCCCCACGTTTGATTTCAAATACCTGATGCACGTGTTGGTAATCGATCGGATTATTGACCACGCTCAAATCTCGATAGTCTTGCAGGTACTGGCCGGTTTCACCGGTCATTTCCAGCAGGTTCATGATGCGCCCACTGAAACGGCCCGGGCTAATCGAAACAAACTTCTTCGATAGATTCATCGAAAATGCAGTGCCGTGGAACGAGTCGGTGACCACATATTCAGCACTCATGAACAACGAAACAAACTGTTCCACTGTGGGGCACACAATAGTGTGCACGCCTGCACGGCGCTCATTCACGCCATATGCAATGCGGTAGAGAGGCAGGCCAAGCTTCTCAGACAAGCGCTTGGCATACTCATCGAATTCATGATTGCGATTAAGCTGGTAAATCAGAATGAACGGCTCTTTCGGCACATCGTCGCTGTGTAGCTCAGCCCAATCATCCTGTGTGAGCATCAGCGTCGGATCGATTACAGGAACCGCGCCATGCACACCGATAGAATCCAGCAGGTCAGCCGCTTCAGCCTCTCGCACAGAGATATGTGAGTACTTCGACAGCTCCTCACGCATCGGTTCAATCTCCCAATCGTCGAGCTTAGACTTGCCGATGCTGGCAGCATATGCGATGCGCTTCGCGCCTTCCGGCGCAAATGTCAAGTAGAATGCCTTTTCAAATCCCTTATTCCACATGCTGTTCCACACCTGATCGCTACCGGTGCAGTAGATATCCGCCTGAGGCGGATCCTGCTCCAACTCGTCAATGGAATAGTACGGGCGCGGGGTCAGGTTCAGCTTGCCGTGACGGAACGCATTCAGAGGAGCCGCGCGTCGCTTGACCATGCGACTCACCGGGATACGCGCCAACGCCTTAACGCCAGGAATCTTAAAGATGGGCATTTTCTTGGCCACCTGACCGTTCAATGCGCGATCGGTCTCGTTAGCCGGAATGGCATCCGCACGGTAATAATCCACGATGGTCGGGGATGCTCCCACGCTAGCAAGCACTTTCTGCGTGGCATAGGTCTGCAGGCAGGAACCGTAGTTCGGGGAATTATGCAGGGTTACAACTGCAACAGTCGGATTGCTGTTATCGGGGGCCGTCATTGTTGGGCTCCTTTTCTCAAAAGATGGGTATAGATGAATGAACGTACTGAATTGGGCACCAGACACACTGCCACATGAGGCACAGTAGAGACCACGAACTCACCAAAGGTGAAATATCCGCGTTTGAGCTGTGCAGTCTTGAACTTCCAAATATGCGGCAGATAGGCCGGTCCACCACGGCGGCCATAGAAGTCGGCGCTCACGCGCATGGCCACCAGTGGATGGTCGATATTCCATGCCTTGCATCCGATAGCGAGCATTCGATTAAACAAATCCCAGTCCTCGAAATACAGGAATTCACCACTGTAGTTTCCGGCTTCCATGGCCTTGCTCTTTTTGAACACCATTGAGGGGTGGCGGAAAGGATTGCGCTTCTTCGAATAAGCAACAATTTCATCCGAAGACACCGGAAGCGTGGAGGCAGCCACCGGATGTTCCGGGTCTTTCACGAACTCCACAATCTGCGAACCGACCATGTCTAGGTCACGCTCTTCCATCAGCGCAAGCTGCTCTTCCATACGGGTTGGAAACGCATAGTCATCTGAATCCATACGAGCCACAATCTCGTTACGGCATACAGGAAGTCCACGGCTTAGCGCATACCCCAGGCCTTGATTTTTGGAGTATGAAACCACGGTGAGTAGACCAGGATATGCCTCATCAAAATTCGTTATCGATTCATTCAATTCTGACGTAATCAGGCCATCTTCCACAAGCACTATCTCCTGTGGAGGTATGCTCTGGGCCATCATACTATTTAATGACATCGTGAGGAATGCGGCAGACTCCCGAGCATACACACTCATCAATACGCTATATGGCAGGAACACAGTCATGGCAAATCACTTTTGGGTCTCGTCAGCAGTTTTGCCCTGACGCTTGTGCTTGTAATTGCCCTTACCGTTGTCTTCGCCGTAATAGTAGTACGTATTACTGTGGGACTTTTCAGGCTCAGTGTAATTCGTTGCCACTCCGACCGGGTGGATATCCAGAGTATCCAGCTCGCTGACAGTCTGGCGGAATAGTTTCTTCTCAGTAGCCCCTAGGCCGGCCACCAACAGCAAGGACGGGCCATCCTTGGCAAAGATTGCGGCATCGTTAGAGACCTGCATAGGAGCGGTATCTACAAACACATAATCATATGATTCGGCGACCTGTTCCACTAATGCCTTCATGGCACGAGAATTCAGCAGAATGCTGGGATTCATACTCTGCTTTCCTGCAGGTAATACATGGAAATTGGGTTTCCAATAACGCTGGATAGAATCTCGCGAAGATACTTGATTCGTTATCAAATGAGTCAGACCAACAGTACCTTCAATTCCAATCTTTTTACTAACCGAGGGGTTACGCACATCGGCATCAATAAGCAGAACCTTGTGACCTGATTCCGCGAATGCAGTGGCCAGATTCACGCTCACCGTAGTTTTACCTTCGGATGGACCGGTAGAAGTTACGACAATAACATTTGCGAGATGTTCATCAGGCAAAACAAAGGAAAGATTAGTACGTAAACGACGTACTTCCTCAGCTTCCCTGGATGCCGGATGCGCAATAATCACAGGAGTGCTTTCACCGAAGGAGTCATTGCGAGTCAGACTACCCAGCACAGGCGCATCGGTGATGGCAGCAATATCGGAATCCTGCCGTACACGAGTATCCATCAAGTCCTTGATCAACGCTGCGATGACACCCAGAATCACACCGCCTACGATGCCCACCGCCAAATTCAGCTTCGCATTCGGCGAACTCGGTGTGGCCGGCGCATATGCCTGCTGCACTACCGCAAGATTGACGGGAGAAACTATCTTGTCTCCCTCATCCGAGTAGATGGTGGAAGTAACTTGTTTCTTAAGACTCTCGGCAACCGCATTAGCAATACTCGATGCAACCTTTGGATCTACGTTCTCCACAGAGATGTCTACCAACATGGTGTCGCTCGGATTGGAGGCCGTAACGGTCGCTGCCAATTCCTTAACGGTGGTTTTCAAGCCCAAATCATCGATTACTGGCTGCAGTACAGATTCTGTTTTGACCAATTGCGGATAAGTTTGAATCTGGCTGTTGATGTAGCTAGCACCTGAACTTAATTCACCGGCAACGCTGCTTGTGCCCGAACCAGCAGCTCCGGATGAACTACGGTACGTAGCCAATAATTCAGAAGTAGCCGTGTACTTTGGTGTACTAAGAAATGTAAAAGCGGCCACCGCGACTAAGATGGCAACAAGCGTAATTACCGCAGTGATGGTGTGCTTTTTGACCGCTTTCAGCAGGTCGAGCAACGTAATGCCATCATTCTGCACTTGTCCGATTTCATTCACGGTTCTTCTCCGTTCTTCCACGCAATTGTTTCTTCACTTTAGACATAAGGGGTTACCCCTCTACTGAATTAAGGGGGTCTGTCTCAAAATCATTGCATTTTCTCCGGCCATAGGGCTTGTCAAAACATGAATCGTCGTCTCAAAGCTTTCCCCCGGCTGCAGAGTCACGGTTTTCACCCCTACTGTCAGCTGATCATGGGTGGCAATCTGGTCGAAATCCTGCGTCCAATCAACCAGTCTTCCCTCATCGGGGGCATAAATATATAGAATCGTCTCTATTTCTCCATGACGAGGGGATCCATTGACATTGAATCCGCGCAAATAATCAGGAGCTGCATTCACTTGCGTCTTATCGGCAATATTAGTCAATTTGACATGAATGGTGTATTGTTTGGCACCGCTGGGATACGTCTTGTCGTAGGTACTGGTCACCTCACGCTTTAGATACCAGTCCATTTTGCTCATCGTGCCGTCATTGAAGTACACCCCAGTCACAGGTTGAGCGGGCATAGACTGTAGGGCTCCCGATATAACCGTGCCTTCGATACGCTGCTGCTCGTCTTCGTGCGAGCTCCATACATATACGTGGGATTCTTCAATTGCTTTGCGGAACATAGCAATCAATTGCTCGTTCTTCCCATCAAGGTTGGTTAGCGCATGGTTAAATACCTGCGTAGCAGCCATGGTGAAGAAAACATTCTGCTCTTTTTCCGTCGGCTTATCTATATAAGTCTGGTTCAAGAGAATCTGCGCAGCATTATCACCGGTAAGCACAGTGCCATCGGTCAGTGTCACAGATCCAGTTACTTTCAGTAACTGTTGCAAGAACACCGGATCTACGCTAAGTACGCCATCAACAGTCCCAGAATCGGAACGACTCCACATTTGACTCGCTAATTCTGCAGTGCGAGGAAAGTCAGGAGTGAAATTAATGTCCCGATAATCAGTTGCCATCTTTAGGGAAAAGAGATTTCGTTCATCCGCAGTAAGAGCACTGATAGACTCCTCTTCAGTAAACTGTCCATCAGCCGGAGGCGCTTCGAATGCACCTATGCTCATTTTCCCTTTATCTACAGTAAGGGTTCCCCAAGAAGCGGGAATACCACCGGTAGCCCGTAACTCGGCATTATTCTGAGCTAAAACAAGATATGTTCTCGCTTTACCCCCAGTAGAGTTTACATTAAGCATGCTGGGCAGCACATCGGCTATTCGACTAACCATATCGGTCAGATTGGCCAGTTGCGCAAGTTTCGTTTTCCCTTTAGCAAGTGCTTCAGTTAGCTGAGGAATATGCGTATCACCAATATTGTTCAGCTGAATATTGGCGTCCGCTACGAATTCATTAGCCGCAGTAAGATCTGGGGCTATTGATTCCAAATTGCCCAGTTGAATGGTTCCATTGGCGAAACCGATATGGCTGAAGTCAAGAGACTCCACTGAATCTGCCATTTTTGGAAGAGCATTGTTGGACACATCCTCCAAAACTCGGACCGCTTTCCTTGCAGCTTTTACATCAGACCCGTAATACGGAATAAACTCGGCTAATCCCCAAATTGGCTGTTTGGTCTGAGCATAAGTTTTATCAATATGCTGCGAAAACTGCTCAATGCTAATTTTTGCTTTCTGTGTTTTCCCGGATTCTATCTGGGATTGAACCTGTCCAGCAGAAACAATAGCTGCCGACACCTCGTTCTTCGCTCGTATTGCAGATATGCTAAGCCAAGCAACAAGTGAAGCAATAACAAGCAGCAGAGCTCCTATTACGATGCAGATAACCCGAATCCGCTTTTTACGCTTGATTCGCCTCACATGTTCCGGACTCATACGACGACGGTGCTTGCGGCGTTCAGCCTCCTTAGCGTCATCAGCCAATACCTCTGGATCTACATGAGGAGACACTAATGGCAATGCATCATCAACATCATCTGCATCCAAAAATGCATTACTTAGTTCTTCCTCATCTCGTCGCGGCTTCTCCAGTGATTCTGAAGAATCATGCATAGAATCGTCTGACATGGTTCATAACCTTTTCAATCTGAAGCAACTGAGTAAATACGCATGAGTTCACTCAGTACGCGCCATTGGGGTGGAGGACTGTGCCGACAGTACGGAGAATATAAATAAGATCCCCCATAACGGACCAATTCTGCACATAGGCAACGTCCAAAGCCTCAGATTCTTCGTCGGACAAATCATTTCGCCCTGAAACCTGCCACGGGCCAGTGATACCAGGCTTAACCAGTAGACGTGTGGCGAAAACCTGATTATATTCATCTACTTCAAATTGTCGCTGCGGACGTGGTCCGACAACAGACATCGTACCAATGAATGAATCAAAGAATTGAGGCAACTCATCGATGGATGTCTTGCGAATAAAATGACCAATCTTGGTGATACGCGGATCCTTTTTAATTTTCACGCGCATTCCTAATTCCTGACCATTGGCCGCAGCAACTTCGGCAAGATATTTATCTGCATTCACACGCATCGAACGGAATTTATGAATGTAGAAAGGCTTACCGCGTAGTCCAATACGCTGCTGCTTATAAAATACCGGGCCACCGTCATCAGCTTTAATAAGTATTGCAGTGACGAACATGATAGGAGAAGCAACCACAATCGCGATTGCTGAAACAATAATATCAAAAAGGCGTTTACAGAACCTGGCCATCACAGAATATTGAGGTAAACGCTGCGTAATAATTGTGGTACCTTGAATGGATCGAATTTGAATTTCGTGATTGGACGTATCTGCAGCCGAAGCAACCATCGCGATCTCCAAATCCAACGATTCCATGCGTACAGAGAATGTGTTGTAATTATCAGAGTATCGACGCAAAACATCCGTCACCATAACTGTTTGCGCATTAATATCAAGGAACTGTTCCGCTAAGTTATTGTCGCTGTATTGGAGAACTGGAAGGGAGCTCCCCCAATTCTCATTGATTTCACGTCGAAGTTCCTCGGCATTCAAATCGGAATCTACAAGCCCAGTCTCGGGATTCAACCGAATCGGGCAAACAGCCACCGGCCGGTAGTTCAACTGTTGTCGCTGCGCCAGGAACCGAAGCATTCGTCCGATGCCCTGAGGCGAGCCGACGATCACCGTGCCATAGGCATACTCGCCTTTCTTACGGCTACGGGTCAAGAACGCGCGTGAAATCATACGTTCTACGACAGTCAACGCCCATCCAGATGCGACCATTAGACATAATGAGGTAAGCGTCAACTCAAACTTAAAGAAGAAATGGAAGGCGCACTGGATTATCCAGCAGACGGCCATGCCTTTAATCAGTAGCAGGTTGAGCTGGTAGCCATCGCCCATAATGTGGCGGTGATAGACGCCGACTTGATGCAACGACCAAATCCAAAAGCAGGTGGCGACAATCAAGTAGACAGTAGTATCAAAAGTAAAACCGAAGCGGGGCGTGTAGAATGGATGGTTCTCGTGACGCAGGTTCAGTACGGTAGCGCTGGCGATGAGGAACATAGCTGCGTCCATGAGTATTAGAGCGAGGTTAACGAAAAAACGCCAATATAGCACATGGGAAAGCTGACGCTGACGTTGATCGCTCATCTGTTTCTGCGTATGGGGAGCACCCGCGGGTACCGTGTTACCTTCGGCACGGTGAGACGTCTCATTTGTGCCAACAACCGCACCAGCGCCGATAGACGCGGTGCCGTTATTTCGTGATACCAATCGGATACCCCTTTCTTCCTCTGTCCCTTGAACCACAGTTATGGATTTCCCTCGTGCCCTATGGCGCAATCAGACCGGTGACCGGATCTGACTCGGCATTCACCAAGAAAACCGCTATAAGGGGTTGCCCCCCCCTTTATGCAACATAATAGAGGCTCCCCCCCCCCCGTACAATAATTCACCAAGAGGGGTCTTGTGAAAACTTGAACAC